>Ga0247841_10002998_pt1 | contig 32137 bp, 22 predicted proteins | sample LaCruzMarch2015__2_FD_192410 | JGI IMG/M metagenome (GOLD analysis project Ga0247841, IMG submission 192410) | Freshwater microbial communities from meromictic Lake La Cruz, Castile-La Mancha, Spain - LaCruzMarch2015_18m | ecosystem: Environmental > Aquatic > Freshwater > Lake | place: Spain...
CACACGCGGATTTTCAGTCCGCTTATATTCGCTGTATTTCCTAATATATTTCCACTTTTTTCCTTTACTGTGTGCTTTCTGTGTGCTTTAATCACCCTAGCCATTAACAAATCAGGACAGATTCGGACAGTAAGGAATTTATCATGAAGAATCAAACGAAAAAGGATCGCACCGGATACTTGTATAAAAGAGGCAAAGACGGCGAACATCTTCCTGCCGGTGACAAGCGCTGGGGTATCTATTACCTTCAATATGACATTGCCGGCAAGCGATACAGAAAGTGCCTGGACACATCCGATATGGACCAGGCCGAACAAGAACGCAAGAAGATCATGACTCCACTACAGGTGGCAGACCAAAAGGAAGCTATCGGGGTCATGAAGCAACGGCTTGAAGCCACGGAAGACAAGTTGCAGGAATTGGACAACCAAAAGAACCCGCCCCTGACCATTGGGGACGCATGGCCTGTTTACCTCAAATCTGCAAACCGGCCTGATTCAGGAGAACGCACTCTCAAAGGTTACGCATCCCAGTTCAAGAGATTCGCCAATTGGCTGAAGCAAAACCATCAGGAATGTATCCGCCTTTGCGATGTGACTCCGGAAATTGCACAGGAATATGCAAGTCACTTAATTAGTTTGTGTTTTACCGAGAACACCTTCAACAAGCACATGCGCCTGCTCCATCTTGTGTTTCGCGTCTTGGAGAACAAGGCCCGGATTATCCATAACCCTTGGAGCAGAATCACGAGGAAAAAGGAAAAGAAGGAAAGCCGCCGTGAGCTGACCACGGATGAATTGCGCGCAACATGCAAGGACACCGCTGGTGAATTGAGAACGCTTCTGGCGCTGGGTCTTTACACCGGTATGCGCCTTGGCGATTGCTGTACGCTTCGCTGGTCCGAAGTTGACCTGAACCGCGGAATTATCCTTCGCGTGCCGAACAAAACAGCACGCAGCAAAAATAATACCGTCCACATTCCGATCCACTCATCTCTCATGGCCATTCTTGAAGAAACGCCGAAAAATAAACGCCGTGATTATGTCCTGCCCGATTTTGCCGCTCAATATAAAGCCAATGACTCAGCGGTAGCCAAGCAACTGCGGGCTCACTTCGAATCTTGTGGCATTAGTGTCCACAAAGAAGGAACGGGCCAGATCAAGACTAAGGACGACAACAAGAAGGGAAAAGTCAAAATCGTTGAAACTGGGAAGCGTGCCGTTGTTGAAGTCGGTTTCCACAGCTTGCGTCATTCATTTGTTTCACTTTGCCGCGAGGCAAATGCGCCTCTCTCCGTTGTTGAGTCCATCGTTGGACACAGCAATCCCGCTATGACGCGTCATTACACGCATGTATCGGAATTGGCGGCGAGTCAGGCCGTGGCTGCGTTACCGGCTTTTATGAATAATGCCCAAAGAACTATTGACGGCCAATCCAAGGCAGATAAAGGAACCAGTCCGCAACCGGGCGATATCCTGGCTGAATTGAGCAAAATGACACCGAAAAACTGGCGCAACATACGTGACAGCTTGCTGGAAAGGCTGCATAACCCCAAGTATGTTGAACGCTGAAAAGGCTTTGAATTCATAACGTATTATATATTATGGCCTGAAGTCACTGAACTCAGCGAATAAAAACATGACTCTTAAAGAACTGAATGACATAGTCGTTGATGGCGAATCGGACCGGATGGAGTTCAAGAAATCTACCGGACAGCGGACCGACGCGACCAAAACCATCTGTGCCATGCTGAATGGACTTGGCGGCCACTTGCTGTTCGGCGTGGACGTCAAGGGTTCGCTTATCGGGCAACAAATGGGCGCCGAAACGCTGAACGACATATCGCATGAACTGCAGAAGATCGAGCCGCCTGCCTTTCCCGCTGTCGAAACGGTTGACCTTGAAAATGGCCGTGCGGTCGCTGTGGTGACCGTCCCGGGAATTCTGAACAGCACGCATCAATATGACGGACGGGCATATGTCCGGCGCGGAGCGATGACACACCAAATGCCTCGCGAAGAATACGTCAGGCGCACCGCAATTCAATTGCACGGCACCATACGCTGGGAAAATACGCCGGCACTCGACTGGGTAACCGTGGATGACATGGACCAAGAGGAGATTCAAAACACACTGGCGGAGGCTGTCCGACTCGGCCGTCTGGATCGCCGGTTCCGGAATCAGGACATCATGGAGGTTCTACGCGGCTTGGAGTTGGTCAAGGAAGACCGCTTACTCAATGCGGCCGTGGCACTCTATGGTAAAAGTGACCGTCTGAAACCGTATTACACCCAATGCGAAATCAGGCTGGCGCGATTCCGCGGTACAAACCGTCTTTCAGAATTCACGGATAACCGTCAGTTCTGGGGAAACATCTTTACCCTCCTAGACAAAGCGGAAATCTTTCTCAAGGATCATGTGCCGATAGCCGGGCGCATTGTTTCGGGCAAAATGCGCAGAGAAGATCGTCCGGCTTACCCGCCGCGTGCGACCCGCGAGGCGTTGGCCAATGCCTTCTGCCACCGCGACTACACGGCGGGAGGCGGCGCTGTGAGTATCGCGATGTATGATGACCGGCTGGAAATCGTCAATCCGGGCCCATTACCGTTTGGACTCACACCCAAAGACCTCATTCATCCCCACCGTTCAATGCCATGGAATCCGATCATCGCGGGAGTCCTGTATCGTGCCGGTGTCATTGAACGCTGGGGTATGGGAACGCTGAGCGTGATTGATTGGTGCCGCAAGAACGCCAACGCTGATCCGGTTTGGGATGTATGGTCTGATCGCTCCGTGGTAGTTACCTTTTATCCCGCGAAAGCATTTGGTGCGGACAAGAAAGAAGAACAACTAAAGTCACCGATCCAGTCGCCGACCCAGTCGGGCGACCCAGTCACACGCCTACTGTCCGCACTGCAAACCGGTGAATTATCCTCCGGTGAACTGCGGACCGTGTTGGGCATCAAGCACAGGCCAACGTTCCGACAAAACTATCTTCATCCGGCACTATCCTCTGGTTTGATTACGCTTACCATCCCAGACAAGCCGAACAGCCGGTTCCAGAAATACCGGCTGACGGCTAAAGGACAGGCCTTCCCGCAGCGCGAGAAGTGATAACGCCATGCCGCAACATCTTGTCACTTCCATCCTTTTTGACGGTTCGTTGGCGCTCGAATGGGAGAAATGCGCTCTTGCGGAAAGTCACGATCGTCAGCGATTGGAAAAATCGTCCGGGAAACCGCGTAAAAGAACCAGTAACAACAGTGTTTTTTTAGCACATTACGGTTGATTATAGGAGAACAATGATTAGAAATTGGAGTACCAAAAGAGATGGGGCCTCTTTTGATGATGCCACAATTGAAGCTGTTTGGGAAAAAGGAACGCCGGAGCCTCAATATCCATCGTTCCGTAAAGATACATGTGGTGCATCAATGCAGCGAATCAAATATGGCAGAACTGAGCAATGGGGATGGGAAATTGATCACATCAAACCAGTATCAAAGGGCGGAACAGACGACCTCTCCAACCTGCAACCGCTTCAATGGGAGAATAACAGACACAAGGCTGATAATTGGCCGAAGTGGGCATGCAAGATTAAAAGATGATGATTTCCGATTATCTGAGAAAGACTATTTCGGACTGTATAACGTGGTAAATAATCTCATCCTTCCAGATTTCGCTATACTCAACGTAACAACATCAGCCGAAAACCGAGGCTGAAGTTGTGATCCGACGGAGCGGATTTCTCGCGGTTAGAACACCTCGCGAACCCCACACCACCTACGTTCCAAGATGCGCTGCGCAATATACGGTACGCCCCCTCAGGTTCAGTCGTCCATTCGAAGACGTTTCCGGCCACCCCGTATAAACCCCAATCATTCTTTCCGCTTTTTTCTACCGGGCATGCAACTGCATAGCCATCATCGTAGCCGCTCATAATATAATCACTGCCAAAAACTTTGCCGAATGTCTCGTCGACATAATTTCCATATTTCGGCAGCCACTCGTTTCCCCAAGGATATTCCCGCCCATCGCCATATTTCGCGAACTTCATCCATTCATCCCCATCCGGAAGACGATATTGATAGCCATCCGGTAATCGACCTGCTTGCCGTTCCCGCTTCGTCAACCATTCTGCAAACGCTACCGTATCGTTATAACTAACTTCCACCACCGGCTGGCGATTCCCATTCAAACTATACCCTTTAAATTCCCCACTGTTATGATCCGGCTTATATTTCCGGTACTCCTCATTGGTCACTTCATATTTTCCTACCCATCCATTCAGTAACGGAATCCATACGAACTCCATCCCAAAATCGGGAACTGTCCAATTCAGCCCGGCCTGCGGACCAACCACGCTGACTGGGGCTACGCTTGGCGTTTTACTTGCGTCAATCGGCGCCGGGGATGGGCTCGGCTGCGCCACCGATACCTTGGCCTGCTTTTGGGCCATGCGCTGTTGTCGCTCGCGCTCGCGTTGCTGTTCCTCTGTTTGTTTCCATTCTATCCTCGTCCGCTGATCTTTTTTTAACATCCAGCATCCCCTCCAGATCATGATCCCTGCCACAAGTAGAACTATGCCAATCCCAATAATTGTTCGGTTCCTCTTCCGTCTGTGACGTTCTTTTCCCTCCAGTTCCGCCTTTAGAGCATATTTTTTCGCTAATTCATTCCTTAACCGATCCAATTCTTGAAATACTGGACTTAACAAACGTTTATTCTTTTCACTCAGTCGTTCGAGGATGTTTTTGTCCAGTGCCTGATTAAGAGCATCCTTAGCCAAATCCAAATTCTTACACTCAAAAAATTGTTCGACTCTCCCCTGGATTTCACGACATTCCACCATAATTTCAACCACCTGTGCCTGTTCCATCAATTTCTCAAGCTCTTCTGCCGGCGGCTTCGCCAAGTTGCTATATTCTTCAATCAATTTCTTGGCATCCTTGGCATTTTCCTCTTCTAGAACACTTTTAATCAGCCCAGGCAATTGCTTGACCCGGTTTCCCGCCGCTTCTGCTTCTTCTTTTAACCGATTGATTCCGTATACCAGCGCCTTTCCTTTTTCCCCACGGGGAGCAAACCGCGCCACTTCCGGCAATTGCGCTTCCTTGAGCACCCGGGAATACTGATGCTCCTTCGCGTACTGTTCTATCTTGGCGAAAGCATCCTTCATACGTAAAAAAACGTCCACATCTATCCCGCAACCTCCGCAGTATTGCTTGTTGACTGAATTTTCCCGCTCGCATTCCGGACACAGCCGCGTCATCCCAACCCCACAACTCTCGCAGAATTTTACTTCCGGTGCGTTTTCTTCTCCACAGGAGGGACAACTGTTTGCTCCGCCTTTCTTGTGCAGGACTCTCGCTGGTTTCATCCCTATCTGCTGTTCCACCCCTTCCAAATCTTCAGTCAATTCATCGGCGCTGAAATACCGGTCCTCCGGATTTGACCGGACACACTTAAGAATAATCCTGCTCAACTCCGGTGGAGGCGGGACTGCCTGCGGGTCCACGTTGTCAGGAATCTCACCTGTCACGAGTTCATATAGCGTCTTCCCCAAAGCATAAATATCCGCCGTATGGTTTACGTTCTTCGCGTCACGCCGCTGTTCCGGCGGCATGTAATACGGCGTCCCCATCCCATATCCTGACCGCGACAGTTCTGATTCCGTTCCCAACCGTGCAAGACCAAAGTCAACGATTTTTGGAATGACTTGTTCTTCTTCCTTGCCAATAAGAATATTTGTCGGCTTAATGTCACGATGCACTAGGTTTTTCCGGTGCGCATACGCCAATCCCTTCACAATCCCTTTCACCAGCCGAACCGCTTCCACTACCGGCAACTTCCCGCCCTGCGCCTTCAGATAATCCATCAGATTGCCGCCGTCCACATACTCTATGACGATATAATAGCCATCAGCATCCTGATCGTGGTCATACACGTTCACGATGTTACGGTGATTTAACTTGGCGATGGTCTGCGCTTCCCTACGGAACCGCTCCAAGGTCTGTTGTCCTGACACACCCTGCAATTTATCCGCCAGCAGTCGTTTGATCGCCACCAACCGATCCAATTTACGGTCCCGCGCCTTATAAACCACAGCAAATCCACCCTGGCCCAGCTTCTCGATGATCTCGTACCGGTCGCCGATCAGTGCAACAATCTCATTATCTTGTCCTTTGCCTGTATCGGCTATCATTGTCCGCATTTCACCAACCGATAACATGGCCGGCTTCGCATCAGCCCCCACCATCGTCCGCAAGTCACCAATAGAAATATCTGACTCCTGTCCAGACTGTTTAGAGATGGACGATATATTCGCCCCGCACTCCGAGCAGAACTTGGCGTTATCAGGAATTATGGATTGGCATTTCGGACAGTTCATAATATATCAAAATTTTATAAGTAATTTCTTGAGCGAAGACGGATCAGCGCAACCTGCCCTGCATAGCCCTTAGGACGAAGTATGGGATAACAGTAATCGAAATCCGATATAGTCGCAACGACGCAACGGATCACTGCTATAGCGAGACACACACTGTAGATCGTCCTCAACGCTGTCCCAGGACGCGCCGCGCAGCACACGCGACGCCCCATGAGCTTCGCTCGTCCACTCCCACACATTTCCGCCTACACCATACAATCCCCAAGGGTTCTTACCGCTCTGTTCAACTTGGCATGTTACCGCATAGCCATCATTGTAGCCGCTTATAATACTTATCCAATCCTTCTCAAAAGTTTTCATGGCCGTCTCATCCGCATAATTTCCATATTTCGGTGGCCATTCATTCCCCCACGGATACCTCCGTCCATCCCCACACTGCGCGAACTTCGTCCATTTATCCCCATCCGGAAGACAATATTGATAACCTTCCGGTAATCGGCCTGCCTGCCGTTCCCGTTCCGTCAGCCATTCCGCAAACGCCTTCGCATCGTCGAAGTTCACCATCACCACCGGCTGGCGCTCCATATTCAGGCTATGTCCTTTATATTCTCCGCTGTTATGGTCTGGCTTGTATTTACGGTATTCCCCATTTGTTATATCATACTTACTCACCCAACCATTCAACGTCTCAATCCACACAAACTCCATCCCGATTCCCAGCAATGTCCAGTCCGATCCCGCCCTCGGACCAGTCTGAACTTTTTTTCCCAGCCCAGCGATTGGCGTAGCAGCTTGCGGACTCGGCGCTTGGGATTGGCTCGGCCGAGTCTTCATCTGCCACTTCTCCGCCACCTGACGTCCCTGATCGTTAATCTGCTCTTCAATTGTTCCAAGACGCGCGATAAACTGCCGACAATCGGCCAGACGATTCTGGCGATGATCTTCCAATGCTTCGACCAGGAGCGAGTCCCAATTCGTAACAAGTTCTTTATCAATCTGTGACGGCATCTTCAGTCCCGGTACTTTACCCGTCAATAGTTTGAACGACATCAATCCCAGCGCGTAAATATCGCTCCGCTCATCCACATCCTCGCCCCGCTTCTGCTCCGGACTCATGTACTCATACGTGCCCAGCAACGACTGCGTGGATGTGCCTTCAGACGCGACGGAGCGCGTCCCACCAACAGTCACGGCCTCACCCAGGCTCAACGAGCGCCGAATCGATATCTCGGCTCGGCTCCGTACCCATTCTTCACCGACTAATTTAACCAATCCGAAGTCAGAGATTTTAGCTGTTATTTGTTTCTGATCGCTGAAGTCTAGCTTCTGATCTCTACCGGTTGATTGCAACAGTACATTTCCAGGTTTTAAGTCCCGATGAATCACTCCCTGTTCATGCGCATACGCTAAGCCAACCAGCACCTGCTTTAGAATCGCCAACAATTCTTCCTGCGGAATTTTTCCGTCGTACGCTTCGGTCAAATCAGCCAGCGATACAATCCGTTGTTTGTCGTTTATACTTGGATGTTTTTTTTGACTTTTAATCTCTGACTTTTGTATGCCTTCTGCTAACTCCATCCTCAGCCAATATCGCCCCGCCGTTTCCCCAAACTCATCCACCTTGATGATATTTGGGTGCTCCAGATTTGCCATGACTTGGGCTTCGCGCTGAAATCGTTCCAGGGCACCCGCTCGTGTAACAAAGTCGGACGGGAGCAATTTCAACGCATATTTCCTATGCAGGACCTGGTGCTCGACCTCATAAACTTCACCCATCCCGCCCCTGCCAAGCATACAGATGATTCGATATTGGCCGATTATTACGTTGGGTTTGAGAATGAATGATGACGTGCTATCGTCTGAGGGCATCATCGTCTTGGCTATATCCAGTGGGTCACCGGAATCTTTTGACACGGCATAACCTCTTAAAGGCCTATTAAAAAGTGATAAACAATATCTACAGAATTAGACAAACAATTCTATTTTCGATTCTGATTCTGTAGCTTATTGTTATTGCTAAACACATTTGTCGTACGATCATCTTTTATAAACCAAAAAGCACATCAATTGTCAATAAAACAAAAAGCCACTGCCGCTTATGCAAACGAAATAAATGTTTGACAAATAGATAAACAAAAATAACAATAGAGAAAAAATATTCATTGGAATGGAGGTGCCATGGGCATTTTCTCTGATCGTTGTGAAGCATTGATTGATCCGCAGACGAAAAAAGCTCTCAGTGGCGAAGAGTTGATTAAAGCTCGCCAAGACCCAAATTGGCTACGCTGCGGTAATCAGGTCAGCAAAATAGCGCGGGGTTGTAGCGCTTGCGGGGCCGCGATGCCGGGCGCTTGGGCCAAGTGTCCAGCCTGCGGCAAATGGATTGGCGTTGAATCGCAATTCTGCTGGCATTGCAATATGGCATTGCATCCGGAAGACCGCCCTGCAATGAAAGGCGGGTATTGGCAGAAACCCGTCGGAGTTTTAGCGAAACGCCTTGAAATCGGCGATATCAAACAATTTTTGCATGGCGGTAAAATCATTATTGGAGAAGGGACTGGCGCCATTTTGCTCCAGAACGGACAATTTAATGACGTCCTTCGACCGGGTGAACATACACTCGTCAGTCTCACTGAACGCATAAAACACTGGGGCGACCAGATGACGAGCGTGGTTGTCTTGGTGGACACTGGCGATATCACCCTGCCGATACGGGTGGATAATATCCGGACTGCGGAAGAAATTCCCATGTCTCTTTACACGGAAATCGTCATCCGGGCAATACCAGATGATTCGGCCGCCAATGCGTTCATGACCAATGTCATGAAAGATGCCCGCGAACTGTCCTATGGCGACTTTGCAAACCGATTTAATCCTGAAATCCATTCCGCGATCCAGCATCTTTGCAATCAAAGCACGGTGAAAGATTTATTCAAGGACCCGGAGCTTCGCCTGCATGTCGAGGACGCCATCCAACATGAAATAAGCAAAAGCGAAGCGCGGTTCGGCTTTAAATTATTGAGGATTTCCGCCGCCGAAGTTGTATCGTCAAAATATGAAGAGTTGCGTGCAACACAGGGCGAAATTGAAGTCAAGCGCCGGCAGGTTGAATTTGACCAGCGCCTGAGGGAACTACTGGCTTCAGATAAGATGCACCTGTTTAAATCCGAGCACGACCTAGATGAATACGTCAAGCAGCTTGCCCAGGAACGTGGCATCAGCGATGAACACCGCAACCAGGAAATCAATCTGCTCCGATTGGTCAACCGCCAGGAAATCCAAGCCAAAGAAGCCGCCTTCCGGTTGGAGCAGGAAATACAGCAAATGGCCCATGATATCGGCGTTAAGATAAAATGGGATGACTACAATTTCGACACCATGGTCAAGGAATCTCAAGCCAAAACCAAAGCGCGTGACGTGGCATTCAAGCAGGAGCAAAAAGAAACGGACTGGGCGCTGGACATGCGCGACAAGAAAAATCGGCTTGAACGCGAGAACTTGGCAGAAACGGCAAAAATACATAAGACGTTAAGCATGCAAGCGCTCTTGGCCATGACCGACGATCCCGCCAAGCGTGCGGACCTGATCAAGCTCAGTCAACAGTTACACGCCCAAGGTAAATCAGCTGACGTTATCTTGGCTATGCAGGCTGCCAATAATCCGGAACTGGCTAAGGCAATAGCTGAAATACAGCAGTCCAAACGCGAAGACCGCGATAAGGACTTGGCAGAGCGCAAGAAACTTCTGGAGGAATCTGCAGAGCGGCTGGAACGCATTTTGAAGTCAGCCCTGGAAACAACCGCTGAGGCGGCCAAGCGTCCTGCCACCATTACGCGTATCATAAAAAGATGAGTCTATTGTTGCTTGTTTACGGTTTTCTATAACCTCTTGCGTAAAAAGTGAGCACGAATCAGCAGAAATGTATTCATTGTGGCTGGCCTCTCGGCCCTGAGGCGCGTTTTTGCGAGAATTGCCTGAAAGAAATCAATACGACTTCCGAAATAAGTGATTTGGCAACAACCGTGGCTGATGAGACGGTATCAGATTCAGTGCCCGAACAGCTGACGCAATCCGACCCGCTCCCTCTGTCTGATCCCTTGCCTATCCCTTCCATTTTTACTGCGGTTTTGTCAGATACTGCGTCCGGCACGCATTGCCCTCATCTCAACGTGCTGTATAACACCTGCAGGGTTTTTGTGGAAGGAATCACAGCGCCTTTCGAGTTTCGGGTTACACCGAAATCAGATAACCTTTCGGAACTATGCATAGAGATCCGCCGTTCAGACAATCTGATCGAGCATTATGAACCGGAGTGGGATTTGGTCAAGAACCACGAAATGCACATTCCTATCGCCTTCTGCGCTCCAACGGGAATTCACGGCATTGAGGTATTTGATATTTACATCGGATATAAAATCGGCAATGACCAGTATTGGTACCTAGCGAAAAAAAAGCACAAAATTTTCCGGGCACAGGATAAAGCCGGCAGCGTGATCAAAGAAATCAATATTCAGTTTAGCAATGCTCTGACCCAAGGTCATGCTGGCGATGCACGAATCAACCAGCAGATCGGGCTGGATAAGGTTATCCAACCGGACGATCCCGCTAAGGACTTTGAACATATCGACTTGCCGCCTCGCTGGGAACCTTTATTACTGAGTAAATGTCACTATAAACCGGCAAAATCGGCGGCGAATTTACATGCCACCATTCAAATGCCTCCGCCGCCTGAGGCACTCCGTCAGCGTTTGACTCTGCGGGGCGATAATCTTTATTTGCATCTGCTGGCGGATACCGAAATTCAACTGGGACGTAATCGAAACTGTGATATCGTAACTCGCCATCCAGACAATCAGCATGAGGTGAATAAAAAAATCAGCCGTTATCATTGCCGGCTTGAAATGCGCAACAACCATTGCGTCTTGATAGACAAAGGATGGGATAGTGAGAAAAAAGCGTTTCGTCACAGCACCGGCGGCACTTATATTAACAACAAAAAAAATCCAGAGGGAAAGTCCGTTGAAATGACGCCGGACGCTCATGCCGTCATTTCATTGGGGGACAGCCCCGCCAATGATCCGAACGTGTTTGCTCTAGACGTGCATTTGTGGACTTGCGGCCGGATGGAAACCGGCATGATTTCATGCCAGGGAAAATGCGAACCGCACGATCTTGCTTGCCTGACCCTGCACCGGCATGGTGAGGTCGCCGAATTATTTGTGTTGTTGTGGAAACATTTTTCGCTCAGCAAGTTTGACTCGCGTTTCTGCAACATTTGCGTTTGTCGGCGCGATAATGCCTTCCTGATGCAATCGAACAATCATTGTCAATGGCTGACAACCGGCGCCACGTTGCATCTACCCAACGGCATCGTCAAGGTCGAAGAATATAACCAAACTTTGCCGAAAGAATGAGATTGCTAATTCATTTCATCAACTTGCACATAGAAGCACAAAAAAGACATGTCTTCTAGCAGACCGGGAAAAGCGGCTCCTCGATTCCGGTGTGGACAAGGATATGATCACAGTTCTCACCTTCGGAAAAAATGCCTAAGAAAGCACGCGAGAGAAGCTCATTGATCCGAGTGACTTCCGACTCCAGCTGGAGATATTCCGCGCATCTCAACGCTGCGCTCCCTAGGATTTGACAAACCCTTTTTTTTGTTCATGATAAATAATGGTTATTTGGACTTTTATAATCTTTAGGTAATATTGTTTCCAGATATAGATACATTTTTAGAGAAATATTTATAAATGCCTCAAACATCTATAAAACATGAAAAAAGGGACAAAAGTTTTAGTATTAACATTTTTGAGTTTAGTTATAATTTCAATTTTAGTTGGATGTGTAAGTGCTGCTTCAATTGCTCAACAAGCCGGAGAAGCAGCACGAAACCTTTTTGTTCTAATAGGTGCATTTGCAAGCGGATTATTTGGAATAGCCAATATCCCCCTCCAAAGGTTATATCTCGGAATTTTGCTTATCATGGTTATCTATAGCGTAGTAAAAGATTTATTCAGTATGAAAGAAAGAGTTGCATGGGCTGCTTCTATTATTATAGCTATTTTGGGAGTAGGGCTTCTTCCTGAAGACTTGATTAATGCTATAACTGTCCAGTATGGTGCAATGGGTGCTGCTATTCTAACTGTTATCCCATTTATGATAATGCTCTTTTTTACATTAAGCATTAAGAATTTACTTGTAGCAAGAGTTGCTTGGATGTTTTATGTTGTTTATTATTTTATCCTATACATAAGCGCATGGGTAGAAAGTGAATCTATAAACTGGTTTTATATCGGGGCAGTACTAATTGGGCTTATCATATTTTTTGGTATGAAGTTTTTTAGAAGTCTATTGACCGGAGAAAAACTTAGTGCAGTAGAAGAACAAGCAATGGTAGATATACAAAAACGAGGTCTAGTTAGGAAAAGAGAAAGAAAAGGATATGAACAGATGGAAAGCGAACTTAAGTAGCTTATTACAATAATTATTAAATATGCGAAAGTTATCATTTCTATGAAAAAGCAAGCTTCACCTTAAAGCAGACGGTCTTACGGTTCAGCATGATGAAGACGTCAAGAAACTGCTGTATCGTAATGCAGTAGCACTCATGCTTGGCTTCAGCGAGAAAAATGGGAAAATTAATTATTATTGACATGCATGTCAGCAACGCGTTTAAAATAGTCATTATCTCATGTCAGAAGTCCGCCGGGTTCTGGCGGGTTTAGAGAATAAGTTTATTTATTTCAGTTGACTTTTGTTGACGCATCGCTGTTGGGGCACAGTTCCAGACCAGAAAGCCAATCCTTGGCGCTTTTATCAGTCCTAGATTATTTTGGAGTAAGTCCTTGACAATTTTAAAACAAGTAAAGTTATGATCCCGTACCGAAAGGGCTCGGTTTTTGAATTGTTTTTCTCATAATAAAACCAATAAGTGCAGCAATTATTACTACGGGTATTATAAATATGGAACAGATCATATTTTCGTAACAATATCCGGGACTAATAAGGTCAACTATCCATATTATTTTTTCAATAAATATCAATGCCAAAATTAATCCTATTAAACCCCCGATAATCGCCCAATTCCCCTTTTGCATTCCCAAACCTATAAGCGAACCGATTATAAAAAAGATGATTACCTTAACAAATGTTGTAGTTGCAGCAAAAAAGTGATTATTGTTTTGAAAGAACAGATGCATAACCATAAAGGATATAATTGCTAATATTATTGGAATTGAAATTCCAATCAATCCTCCTTTCAGCCATGTAGGCAAATTATTCCATCCCATTTTGTTTAAGCAAGCGTATTTAAGTTTAAATAGTTATTGTTATCGTGGGTACAAGAGTGAACCTCCCCGCCTAAAAGGCGGGGCTCTCTTGTCCTGTCAGTAGGAATTTGCCAGTGCAGATAAAACGGACTGGCGATATGGTCGGATTGATTTGACGTTCCTGGTGAATTGCTCAGCCAGTAAATTTTCAATGATTAAAATCCTATCCAATCGTAAAATTACTCAAAAAGGTACTTCGATCAGTGCATAATTCATAGATGACAACCGGAAATACCATGTGCTCGTTTCCGTCGTTACCGTCCGGTACTTATTTCATTTCAACAACTGTGTGTATCCATCGTTCAAAACAAACTGGGATGGGGACATAGCCGAGGGAGGAGAGCAGGAAGGTTCAAGTACTCGTGGTGGGCAAAGCCTGACCACACCATGCGGTTTCCCGCCCGTTGTTTCACGGATTATTCCGTCAAGGTCATGGTTGTCGAATCGAAAACCAATACCGGAGGCAAATCCAAGTCACCGTTCATGGCGGTATCAACGCCAAAATAGAATACGTACGCACCTGTCGGCAACCAAGTAGTACTCATGTTCAATATTTCGATCGGCGCAAGAAAGTCGAACAGCGTACCCTGGTACGTGGGTGTAAACTCCCCAGTAATAGGATTCCAGCCGCCCGTGTAAGCATCGAAATAATACCAAGCACCCCCGGGAATGGCTATCACCACCCACCAGTCCGCATTCAAACCGCTGGTCGCCATCAGAAGGATCGCAACGGATAATGTGTCGCCCTTGCGTAACGCAACCTCGCCGGACGCACCATTGATGGTCACTTTGGGCTGAATATTAACCTCGCGGGAGCAATACCCCGAATCCGAAAGACTGAAGGCGCTGGTTTTCAGGGCATTCTTTGACTTTACCCAATAATAATATACAGTGCCCAACTGCGCCGTTGTATCGTTACCTTCCAATCCGCCGACTTCGCCCAGCAACGCGGCAAACCCGGCCGCATTGACCGCGGCTCGCCAGACCTCATAACTGGTGGCGCCAGTTACGATAGGCCATACAATCCTCACCTTGTTTGAGTATGTCCCATCGCTGGCCACTACGCTCGCTGGAGGCGGAAGCCCCGCCTTGCGATAGCCGGAATCCGACTGGCTGAATTCGCTAACGTCTGAAGCGCGTTTCGTCTTGACCCAATAATAGTAAGTAACTTTAGCGAAGGCACTCGTGTCGTCATATGCGGGACTGGCGCTACGGGGCGCCAACACAAGCTGGTTTTCGGTGTCGCGTAGCGTCAGTGACTCGCGTTCCTCGGCCGTCAGGCTCAGGGCAACATCGGCAAGTTTGCCGGCCGCGCCCGAGTCGTTGGTCGTGCTCCGCCAGACCTCATAGCTGGTCGCTTCGCTTACTGCATTCCAAATAACCTGCACCTTGTCGGAATACATGCCATCGCTGGCGGACACCCCCGTCGGGGCGGGCAGGATATTGGGCGGCACGGTCTCGACCCAATACCCGAAATCCGAACTGCTGAATCCGCTGGTCTGGGTGGTGTTCTTCGATTTCAGCCAATAGTAATACGTTGTTCCCGCCGTTGCCCCTATGTCGTCATAGCTGGTTCCGGTCGGATCGAGGCTGGAGATTTTCGACGCCGAGCCGGAGCTGTCGCTCGTATATCTCCAGACCTCGTACCCGATGGCGTCCGCCACCGCATTCCATGTGATACAGACTTTATCGGTAAATGTTCCGTCGCTTGCGCTTACGCCAGTGGGGGCGGAAGGCGGCACAGTCCCAGCCCTATACCCCGTGTCCGGGCTACTGAATCCGCTCGTTCCATGACTGTTTGAAGACCTTGCCCAGTAATGATAACTTACACTCACAGCGGCGACCGTGTCGTCAAAAGTCGTGCCGGTTGCCTCTCCCACGAATGAGGCGGTCCCCACATTGCCACCGGTCCCCCGCCAGATTTTATACCCGCTTGCCCCGCTCGATGAGTTCCATGTTACGCGCACTTTGTCCGTGTATGTGCCATCGCTGGCGGAAACGCCTGTCGGAGGGAACAGCGTGAGATTAACCGTAAACATCCATAACGTCGAATTATAAGTGTAGCCCACACAGTGGCCGAACGCATCATATGCGTGTGCTCCCCACACATAACGCTCGTTATTTGATAAAACAATATCCGACTGATAATATGAATCTGTAAGTCCGCTGGTCGATTCGACCAGGAACCAATTTGAGAGCACATTCACTTGAAAATGATATTGCGTAGCCTCCGGGATGGTTTGCCAGGAGAACAATGGCGAGACCACGTCAACCGTGGCGACGTCTGTCGGATATAGTGGAGTAATATCTTTCGCCACATATACGTCGTGACTCACATTTTTATCACTTACAGTTACTTCTATGTCGACACTTCCCGGATATTCGACACTGTTGCCAACAACATAATAATTGCCGTTGGTTACGGAAAAGGAATAACGACCTGATATGTCTGATGTCGTGGCGGCCAAACATTCACAGTCTAAGTCCCACAACCGAACCGGGCAATTCGGCAATGGATTCGTCGAATAGTAAACAGTGCCTGATATTGTGAATGCCGTTTCTCCTCCACCGCTCCCTATGGCGCACCGAAAGCCTATACTCCCGCTCCCGCCGACAGGGTTGACTAAGGAGCGGAAGGAGGTCCGGCAGTAGTTGGCGATAACGTCCCAACCGCCGCCGCGTAACACGCGATACGAGCCCGAAGAAGCACCACGCGGGTCGCTACTAGGCGACGACAAATAATAACTCGACGACCACCAGTCCCAGCACAACTCCCACACGTTCCCCGCCATGTCATACAGCCCGTACCCGTTCGCCGCGAATGATCCACCCGGACTCGTGTAGGGAGAACCGCCGGTCGAATACGTCGGATGATACCCCGTTGTCCCCGTGACGTAACTTTCGCCGCCACCGTTATAAAAGTTCGCCCGGTCGTGGCTGATCGTGTTCGCGTCAGACCACGGGAATCGGTGTCCGGACACCCCGCCACTGGCCGCCTTCTCCCATTCCGCCTCGGTTGGCAATCGATAACCGTTGGCCGACCAGTTCACGCAACCACTGGAGATATCGGTGTCACCAGTCTTATAAATAGTGGTTTGCGCCGAGGTCGTGTAATAGCACGGTGTCAATCCGTCTTTCTCACTCCGGGCATTGCACCACTTGACCGCATTGTACCAATTCACCGCGCACACAGGATGATCGAATGCCTTGCCCAAGCCCGCAACAAAGGAATATCCGTGGCTGGTAGCCCACAAAGACACTTCGTCCCACTGAGACTTGGTTACCTCGATCTCTTCCATATAAAACGCGCTTATCGACACCGAATGCGTCGGAAGCTCTTCTGGGTAGCCATCGCCGAAGGAATCGCCCATGGTGTAGCTGCCAGCAGGAATAAGGGCAAAGCCGGAAGGCACACTTCCGCCGTCAGTGATCATCACGGTAGCCGAATTGGGCGAACCCAGCGATGCGCCGGAGGCGCCACTCAAGGTTACGGTGAATGTCCGACTCCCCTGCGTACCGGAACGATTGATAATTGGCACCGTGATTGTCTTGCTATCGGCATTGCCGGACGCCCAATTAAGCGTTCCTGATGTTGCCGTATAATCCGTGCCAGCCGCGGCCGTGCCGTTTTGAGTCGCGTAATTCACGCTCGCCGCGCCGGAACTGCCGCCGGAGCGCGTCACGATCAACGTCACGCTCCCCGCGTTCTCGTTTATGCTGGCGGAGGATAGGCTGAACTGAAAAGTGCCGGCTGAAAGGGTAAAAACGAATTCATAGGCTCCTATATCTACGCGGGTATTGACAATTCGCTGGTTGCCGTCAAAATCCGTTGCATCTGTCATCCAATTCTGATTGGTTCCTGCGTCTATGCATGGCGACATTGATGAAAGATGCAAGTTTCCGATAGGCGCATCAATGAAAAGGGGATCTAAACCGATATTCCCATAAATACCGGTCTGATCTGATATGCCGCTGTAATTGTATTTATTACCAAATACATTACAATTAGTTATCCCGCATGAGCCGCCGGCAACTTCAATTCCTGCACAACGATTACTTGCCACAATTGAATTATTGATAACACAGGGACCATTTTCCACCCTGACTGCTCCAGCATAAATAAAACTTTCATTGTCAAAGAAAGTGCAATTCTGAATTGACGTATTGTTTCGAGCCCAGACTCCCGGGAAGGCACCACGGTTTCTCATAAATATGCTATTTATTATTATCGCTGGTCCACCAGAAACATCAATCGAACCGCCGCCCGCATTGCCGGAAAAAATGCTGTTCGCTACGCTCAGAGAAGCGTCATCAACTCTGATGGCACTACCGCCATCAGGACATGTGTTTGACACAAAGGCGCATTTATCAATAGTGACGACTCCATTATAGTCGAGACAGATTGCACCTCCTCTATGAGCCGAGTTCATGAAAAATTGGTTGTCGGTCAAACAGAGATTTGTGACTCCCCGTGCATAGATCACGCCTCCCAAATTGGAGGCATCATTAAACTGGAATGTGTTACTTCTTATCACGGGACAGACAATAAATGCATAGATACTTCCTCCCGACCCATCGGCCTTATTACTGGAGATTATATTGTTTTCGATAGTAAGGTTATATCCCCCCAACCCTCCATTCACATCGATTGCTCCTCCATAGTTACTGGCGTGTCCATTCCTGATTGTGAATCCACGAATTACGGCAGGACCTCCGGACATGTATTCGATCACGCTCGCAACGCCACCCCCGTCAATGATGGTATTGGCAACCACATTAGAGTCGTTCGGCGCACGACTTGTCAGGGTAACAGCCTTGTTCATCACAAGGTTCTCACAATAGATTCCTTGGTCCACCAAAATGGTGTCGCCAGCACTCGTTGTGTCTATTGCTGCTTGAATGGTTAGTTTTGCTGTGTCCCAATTTGTGCCTATACTGGCATTGTTGCCAGTCGGACTCACGTAATACGTGGTAACTTGACAATAACCCGAATCCGACGAACTGAAGTCGCTGGTTGCGTTCGCGTTCTTGGCCTTTATCCAGTAGTAATAGTTTGTGCCGACTACTGAGGATGTGTCATCATACGTTGTAGCTGTCGGATCATTGGACAGGCGAGTGGCTGAGCCTGAATTATCGCTCGTATTGCGCCAGACTTCGTAACTGGTTGCCATCGATGACACATTCCATGTAACGCGCACTTTATCTGAATACGTCCCGTCGCTGGCTTGAACATTTTGCGGGGCTAGTATTATATTTTGGGAATATACAATGGTCTTATGGGCGCTTTCGAAACTGTTCCCTGACGTATCCATTGCGATTGCCCAGTAAGTGACTTGCTGGCCGCTGGAGTACGTTCCGATGTCCTTGGTCTGGTTCAATGACGCAACAAAGATATTATTCCAGGTCTCGGAGTGCTGACTTCCGTCATCCCAGTAAAGGGTAACGGATTTGAGGTAGGTGTTGTCTGATGCCAAAACGTTTAGCGTCACGGTTTGTGTTTCAACGGGGTATGCAGGGGTCGCAGAAACCGAGCAGGAAGGCTCCTGCGCCGGATCCTCTATGATTCTGAAGTGGTCTGTGTACTTTTGAGCCCAGTTGCCCTGGAAGTCCTTGATGAACACTCCAACACTCCAGTCGCCGCACTTATTAGCGGCACTGTGACCTTGAATACCAATATTGCCCCAGAACTTATACCAGTCCCAGTAATCGTAACCCTCGGATTGCGGGTCGGTGCTGGTGTAGGTGGTCTCCGAATACTGCGACCCGCTCGGCTCGTAAAATATCCATTTCATTTCCATCGGATCTGTGACCTTTTCAAGTTTGCACCATGTTTCCGCTTTCTGATCGGTCTGTTTGAATGTGTAGGTTTCGTTTACCGGATCATACGGATCTGATGGCTGGTGGTCGTTGCACATCCGGTGTTCCTTGAAATCATACAAAGAAGTGAATGGGAACGATCTCTTCAGAGAACCATCTACAATGAGTTCAAGGCGCCATTGGCCCGGAAAACTATGGGCCGTAAAATCATCAGGGTATTCCCATAAATCTTCAGCCGGTAAATAATTACCATAGTTTATCTCACCTAATTCACCATCCCTGTCCGGAAAGTATACATAGATACTACAGTTGTGTTGACCAGTTACATTCTCAAACCCCACTACCCAAGGTATCCCACCATCTCGCAAACCGAAGACATTAACGCCATCATCAATTTCGTTTCTGTAGGTCTGAAACTCCTTTATCGTATATCCCGACGTTCCCCCAATTTGTACGGTTACGCTTCCTGACGCTGAGCCCGACCTGCCAAGACCATCCAAGGCATTGCAGGCAACGGTATAGGTGTTTGGCAAGGATGGCGCGGAGATCGCGCGACTGTAATTGCCCCCACTTATGGAGGCAGTATTTGTTTGTCCATTGACTGTGATGTTGACGACCCCCGCCGGAACAGGCCCGCCGCTGTTATTGTAATTCGCTGTTCCGCTGATGGTGATGGAATAGTTGGGGGCGACCGGGGAATCGGACACGTTACATGTGAGACTTATTGCCGTCGGTTGTGGGCCAGGAGCCGTGACGATCAACTTGCCCTTGGCGTAGTAGTAACGCGTATGGGTTTCGTTACTGATCTTCGTGTAAACGTAGTAAGTGTTGGGGTCTCTACCGCTGGTGCTGAGATTGATGTCAAGGAGGGTGTCGGAAATCTCTGACGTGTTCCTCGTGAGCAGGGCTGAGCCGGATACCCCGTTGTAGGGGTTACGGTCGGTATCGAGACCGATCATGATTTGAGCGTCCTGATTTTCGTCTCTGAACGGCGCACAAAGTTGAAAAGAACCGCCCTGCGTCACAGTTTTGTCAGTTTCAAAATCAACGATTTCTATGTTATCCCATACTTCGGCGCCGCTGACGTTAAGATCCCAAGGCTCTCTGTGACCCACGGAGAACATTCCAGATCCTGGTCGTGTACCGCCCGAGTAGGTTCCGCCCTCTATACGACTGTAACGATATCCGGTTTTAGCACCTTGCTCTTCCCATGTTTGCCACCAGTTCTGGCGCATTGTCTCCGTAATATTCGTATTCCCATCCGATGCCGGCGTGTTCAGATCAATGGTACCGTGATACCACAGGTGGATATCCGAATGTGGGCCCTCGTATCCCCCATCGGCCAGAACCGAATCCAATAGTTCTCTGGAGTAAGCGCCATCCAAGGGTTCGCCATTCAACCCCCAGGGATCCACTTGCCAGTAACTGTCGGCAAAAAGCACATTCTCATGCAGGTTTACAAAGAAATCGAAGTTATCGACAGTATCTATCGGATGAAGGTCAAGCGTCGAGACCTGGTTGACCCAAATTCCTCTTCGGCCGAGACAGTCGGCCAGTTGCGTGACCAATGCACCGCCGCGGCTATGACCAATCACATGTATAGGCAGTTCGGCGAGTGGTCTGTCGAGTTCCGATATCTGATTATCGTAGAACAGATTATCCAGCACCCGGGCAATGTCTGATGTTGGCGTCATCAACCAGTCCCAGTTTGCGACATCACGCCAGTCAATCAGAAGAATGATCTCGCCTGAAGATGAGGTTGTGGGATCAACCCCGGAGCGGGGTCCGATTGAGTAGGATAAACCGATTCCCACGATGTTATAAACCGTAATTGGGTACAGCGTGTAATCGGCGCTTCCGAATCGGTCCTTGATTCGCTGGGTCATACTCTCAACCCAGTTGAGGTTCTCAGAATCCCATGTCCAGCCGTGCGTGACGACAGTCACGCCTGCGCCCTGGGTATGAGGAGCGAGCGAGAAAAAGCAAAACATCAAAAGACTGAAATACGCGAGGGCAATAATACGTCGTCTCATCTTTCTAGTCCTCTAGAACCAACTTGTTTGAGTAAGTTGGCGGCGCTGGTTTTGATGCTGATTGACTGGCTGTTGGCTGCAAGGTTCCGCAAAACATTCAGGTCGGCGTCATTGGCAGGCCCCCTCTTGATTCGGGTTCGCATAAGCCCAAAGAGGCAAAGCTCTTGATCCACGCCCCTGGTCGCTTGTCGGCCACATGTTTCGAAGGTGAACACTGCCTTGTCATAGTCCGCCATATCGTACTGGAGCAAACCGATCTGTATTCGGGCACCAAAGTCGAGCGAAGGGCTTACCACAAGTTGGTCGATTGTTCGTCGTGCCGTCTCGCGTTCGCCGGTTCGGAATTCTAGTCTGGCTTTTTCCAGTAGGTATGCATTGGCATTAGCAGGTTCAATGACCGCCAGTGTGGTGAGTGTGCTGGCCATGGACGCCACGTTGCTGCTTGCTTTGTATAGTTCAAGCAGTCGCTTAAGGTTCTCTATATCCTGTCCTTTCGCGTCGAGTCTTTCACGGCACGAAAGTTCCTGTTGCGGCATGTGGGAATATTCGTAGAGTCCGGTCAGAATCCGCAAAATGCGCAAGTTGTCCGGATCATCCTGCATTTCCGCCTCCCGATTCGCCAGATGTTGAGCAAGAACGCCCGTATCGCGACAAAGGATGAAGTATTTTGCGAGTGCTTGATGAACGACGGCGGCGCCCGTCGCAGACTCCAGAAGCGCCGACAGGACTTCTATCGCTTCCGGTTTCCTGTCCAGCGTTGCGAGCAAACGAGTACGTTCGAGAAGCGTCCTCTCTCGGACGCCCTCGGGGATTTCCATTGACAGCAAATCGTCAACGGCCTTCAACGCTTCCGAGTATTCACGTTTGTTTACAAGAGTCCGAATGTTAACCAAGGCGTTGCTGACGGCTTGGGGATCAAGGGGGTTACCAGTCTTGACAGGTTGCGTTTCTTGTGTACCGGAACCAGTAACTCGTCCGATTGTTCCAGTCACGCTAACACTTGATATGGGTGCGGATTTTGCCTTGCCGTGACCATGCCCTCCTCCTGCTGATGTGACAGGTATTGTCAATGTTGCAGAAACTCTCTTTTCTGCTTTTTTATGTGTGTTCTTGAAAAAGTAAAAAGCAGAGGCAATAAAACCTGCAACTACAAGAAAAGTAATCACTGAAAAGAATATTCTCTTGTTCTGCATTAAATTCATTTTTGATGATTGAGTCAAGACTCACGCATACAGCCGTCCCAACGCCTTTTCCATGTCTTGGTCAAACACATGCGCATAAACCTCTGTTGTTTTGCTTGACTCGTGGCCAAGTTGCCGCTGAACAAGCCGAAGGTTGAACCTGCTTGCCTTCAATAAAAAGCTGGCATAAGTATGCCTTAATGAATGAATGCCAACTCCTTTTGCCTGGCTGATTCCGGCTTTCTCCAGACTGCGCTTATATGATTTCTGTAATGCCCGTTTTGTTATGCGTCTTCCATTAACGCAGAAAAGCGGCGCATCAAGCTCAACGCTCTCGTTATGATTACGCTTCCAATCAAAATATTCTTTCACCTTGTTGCAGAATTCATCGCGAATATGCACCAGCCGTTTTTTGCCGCCTTTCCCATTTCGTACCAGCACAGTGCTACGTCCATTGTTCATTTGGAAATCTCCGCAGGAAAGATCCGTTATTTCCTGAACTCTGAGACCTGTTTCTATTGCCACATTTACGAGAAACCAGTCTTTGACAGCGATTCTCCTGCTTGTGTTTATTGCTTTATCTTTTTCCCTCTCAGTAATCCTGATCAGGCGATGGAGTTCCACCTCGGTCAAGAATTTGTTCGTATCCAGCAGCCACAGGGCATTGCCCTGTTTTTTTATTTGCGCAACCATTATTCATCGTCGTAACTCCCAATGTTTGGTGAAAGTTCATCTTTCTGCCGAAGTGTGAACTATTCCTGCCTACCTTGATTTTTACGTAAGTTTAATCCTATTCGTCTCTTAAAGCCGGTTTGCCGGCTTATTTTTTTGCCTTAATCTGGCCAAGATTCCTGCCGATTTCATGTCGGCGCAAAACTTAAATACTTTACCTTCTTATCCTTGCTATTCCGACGTCAAACGTCATTTCCCATCCATCAAATCACGCTCTCAAAAACTTCACCTTTCGGCAGAACTGTGAACTTTTTTTCAAGACAAAACGTAAAATACAATAATCGGGCTTATTGTGCAAAAAAAAAAAAATCAAAAAAAACTCGCAACCGCGTTGATCCGGCACTTGTATTGTTACAGGCTTGCGGGCCGTCATCCATTTTTTTTGCCCTTTCTACGGGTCAAATGGAAAATAAAAGCGACCCCGCCGAACAACAACAAAAGAAATAAACTTGCGAAAATACTATCCACCGTCGTGCGCAACCAGAACCATTCACCCCCCCCGACCAGCGACTGCCTTCGCATACTCTATATTTCAATATGGGACCGCCGGCACACCAAAGCAGAAACACCCAGGCCACGCACAACAGAACCCTTTTAATCCATCTTGGCATTATAAATCGCCTCTTTTCAATCGTATATTCCAATCTAACGCGCCAGAAGAATAATCAGGTCGGGATTTTTCTTATCACATTAAGGCGGATACCGTCGCCGCCGTTTGTGGCGCTGAGGACCTGATAGCCTTTGTCTTCTAGCATTTTCATCATCAATTCGGGCTCGTCATCAATCACCAGTATTTTCCGGCGCGTGAATTCTTTGTTCATCTCTTATTTCTCAGGTACTAAATTTTCGGATTGTTTTTTGTCCTTAAATTCACACGGCAACAGGATAGTAAACGTAGCGCCTTTTCCCACGCCCTCGCTTTTCGCCGACAAACTGCCGCCATGTGTTTCAATAATGCCGAGGCTGGTTGCCAAACCAAGTCCGCTGCCTTCATCCACGTCGCCAGACAAGTGGCCACTTAGCGCCTTCTGCGCTGACGTGGTTTCCTTCCATCCGGACGCGAACGGCTTGAACAATTCTGCCTTCTGCTTAGCGCTCATACCGATGCCGGTGTCGTGAATCTCAATACGCAGATGTTTTTTATCTTCCTTTTCCGTGGTGATTGTCAAGCATCCCTTTTCGCCCATGGCTTGCCGGGCATTGCGGATAAGATTAACAAAGACGGAGAGCAGAGCGGTACTGTTGCCGGTAATTTTGGCATTGGCTATTTCGTTGCAGTTTAACACAGTTTCAATACCGCTCATGTCATATTGATAATTAACATCACCAATGGCTTCTCGGATTAAATCAGGCAGATTGATGGCCTCTTCTTTCTTGCCGATGGTGCGGTTATAGCTAAGTAGATTGGCGAAAATTGTTTGACACCGTTTGGCGCTCCGTAATACCGTTTCAAGCTGTTTTTTGAACGGTGACGTCTTTTTATCAAGTTGGCTGAGCATGAACTCGGTTTCGCCGACGATGACCATAAGGGGATTACTGATTTCATGGGACACATCCGCCACGAGCCGTCCCATCACTGCCAGTCTTTCAGAAACCAGCAGTTTTTCCTGCGCCAGTTTGTGTTCGGTGATGTCGATGGCAGTTTCGATGGCGCCGAGAACTCTACCGTCCGCATCCCGCACGGGAGCTGCTCGTGAAAGCCAATACCCCTGGCTTTCAGGCAAATGATCTTGTTTCTGGGGCGTCAACTCGGCCTCGCCGGGTTCCCCGCTTTCAATTGCCTTCACAACCGGACAGTTGCGACACGCCTTGGTAAGCCCCCAGACGGAGTAACACTTCTTGCCTGCCATTTCCTGCACGGACAATCCGGTAGCTTCTTCGTATGCTTTGTTTGCCCAGACCACATTGAGCTGCAAATCGTGAAATGCGGCAATCACCGGCACGTTCCAAAGCAATTCCGTCTGGAAAGCATTCTGTTTCTCGTTCTTCTGCAGCATCCTCACCACCTCAAAGAGCTCAAAAGCCATTTCTATGGAGGATTGGATCACGAATTCGTCGGAGTTCTTCATTACGTAGCCGTAACGGGTGATCGCTTTTACTCGCTCCACATATTCCTTTTCCGAGTGCGAGGTAAGAAACACTATGGGGAGATGACGCTCCCCGAGAATCTGCCTGGCCGCTTCGGTACCATCTATGCCGGAGCCAAGGTTGATGTCCATGAGAATAAGATCTATTTTGTCATTGCCGGTTGCGATTTGGACAGCCTCTTCACCGGATTTTGCGGTAACAACATCGTAGCCAAAGCTCTTGAGCAGAAGCGTCTCAACCATCATGGTGACGCCCTCATCTTCAACGAGCAGAATTGTTTTTTGTTCCTGGTTCTTCATGGCATTGATCCGCAATTAATATTTTCGTAAAACCCATCGTCTTCAGGTCTTATGGGATGGGACAATTCCGCTAAAAATCGTGTAGAAATATTACTTACGCCACTTTATGCTTTGATAATTTAAGTTCAGGTTTCCCTTTGGCCAGCTTCATATTTATAGTTATATCGGCTCTATATCTTTGCTCGCTTTTATCAATTCCGTCATGATTGGCTTTGTGATAACAACTTTCGCCAACTTCTGTTTCTGCTGTCAGTTGGCTTTGTCCTTTTTCAATTAATTCCTGTAAGGCTTTATCTACCACGTCTCTCGGCAGTGTCGCATCCCAATGAATTTTAGCCTCAGAGCCATCTAACTTATCTGCGCTTTGACTATGTCCATAGACAGAAACACCACTGCCATCACGAAAATCACAAAAATCTAACCAGCAGTAATCATAATTCCATGGTGTCTCTTTATCTCTGATTACTGTCCCTATTTCCAATTCCCTTATTAATTCTTTAATTTTAATCATTCCAAATTCTCCCTAATCATTATTTGATAATGTTGATGGTTACGCCAATATTTCTGCGTCTTTTCACGCATACAGCCTTCCCAGTGCTTTTTCCATGTCCTGGTCAAACACATGCGTATAAACCTCGGTCGTTTTCACAGATTCATGTCCCAGTTGCCGCTGAACCAGCCGCAGGTTAAACCTGCTGGCCTTGAGCAGGAAACTGGCATAAGTATGCCTTAATGAATGAATGCCGACTCCTCTTGCCTGGCTGATTCCGGCTTTCACAAGACTGCGCTTATATGATTTCTGCAATGCCCGTTTTGTCATGCGTCTCCCATTAACGCAGAAAAGCGGCGCGTCCGGTTCGACGCTTTCGTTCTGGTTACATTTCCATTCGAGGAATTCTTTCACTTTACTGCAGAATTCATTACGAATATGCACAATCCGCTTCTTGCCGCCCTTGCCATTTCTCACCAGCACTGCATTACAATTGCCGTCAATATGAAAATCACCGCAGGAAAGGTCAGCTATTTCCTGAACTCTGAGTCCGGTTTCAATAGCCACGCATACGAGGAACCAATCCTTAACAGGTGTTTTTTTGTCCATGCTTAATGCCTTATCTTTTTCTTTCTCTGTAATTCTTGTCAGTTGTCGGCGTTCAACGTCTGTTAATAACCTGTTTATATCCAGCATCCAGCCGGCATTGTTTTGTTTTTTTATTATCGAAAACATAGTTGTTATTCATCGTCGGTCCTCCCTAAAAAAAGAAAGTTCATCTTTCTGCTGAAAGATGAACTTTTTTGTTTTCCTTAATTCCTTCATAACCTCAATCCTGATCGTCTCTTAAAGCCATTTTTCTGCTTCTTTTCCCGCCTCATTTCAGCCGAAAAGTAATTTCCTTTCAGCGCTGGCGTAAAACTTTAATACTGCCTTTGCTTATGCCTTATTATTCGACGTAAAACATCATTTAATAAGGAGCAAAGTCACCTCTCAAAAGTTCATCTTTCAGCAGAAAGATGAACTTTTTTTTAAAACGATAAAAAACTACAAGAATCCTAATCTTTATGCAAGGCAAATAAATACAGAATAAAAAAAAACGGAGAGGCGCGCCATAAACGCGGCCTCTCTCGTTTCTACCTATACCGATTGCAAATAATGGTATATGGTTTTATTTTACACTCACCGTCGCGCTATCATACACGACAGAACTATCCAGCACGCCGTTCATCGTGTCCAAGCCAAAATAAAACGTATAATCACCCGACGGCAAACTTGGCATGGATAAAATCTGGCTGTAAGGAATATCTACAAGATGCCCCTGATAAGCAGGATGAGCCTGCCCAAGATCGGGAACAGAAACCCAGTGACGAGATGAATTTAAATAATACCAGCCAGAAGGTGTTAAGGCTATAGCCCACCAGTCAAAATTCTCGCCAGCATATTCATTCGCCGTCACGCTGATATTGACCTTAACCGCCTCGTCCTGCTCAACAACAACAGAGCCTGTGGCATCGTTGATATAAACATATGGCTCAGGCAGAATGCCGGGTCCTGGCGGCGCAGTATGATTTATTCCAAATATTGCGCCGTGGCTGGTAAACTCACCAGCAATCACGCTGTCCAAATTATACCAAGCGTCCCAAGTTCCTGACCATCCCAAGTTAAGATGGATGGTATTGCCGCCAGCGTATCCGTCGCACACTACGGCATGTCCCCCATAGTCAGAATCCAAGGTATAAAAAACAGGGCAATAATTATCAATATTCGCTTTAATTTTTTGATACCATGCTGAATCGGAATAATCTGAATACAATGCATATATTTCAGCACGATAGCCGAAACAATTATGAAAAGCATCGCTCACATCAAACGCCGCACATGCACTTGAGCCATCTGCTTCAAAGTCCATTTTTACTGATACAGCACAGTGATACATCAACCGGCTAATGGTCTGTATGCAGGTTGCAGGACTAAACGTATAAATAGCATTCGGCATTTCGCTCCAGATATAATCCTTCTTTCCAGCATCATGAATTGAATGCTCGCCTTTGCAATCACCGGAATTATCAGTATAGGTATAATCCTTCACGATTTTGCCGGGGCTGCGATGATAGCGGATGATTTGCGCCATAGCGACGGCTACACAACCAGCATAGGCACGCCCCCCGGGACCACCGCTTGCGTCCGGGGCATAATAATTGTAAGGATCGTCCTGATCCCAGGTAGTGGAAAGCAGGTAATTATCGCCGGAAGAAGCAACGGATTCATCCAGAATATTTATTCCTGATGTGTTATTTAACATGCTCTTCCACTGACTATGAAATTTTGGGGTAATGTTTCCTTTTGTCCTGATTTGAGCGACGCCGTCTAATTCCTCCATCAGTTCAAGAGCAATGACTCTCGCAAAATCAGGCGGAAGATTCGTGAACGCGCCATGCTCGCTATAAATTTTAATCGGCGGAATTTCATCATCAGCCCGCATCAGCACATAACCTGCTGGCGCTAAATGCGCGACAAAACCTATGGTCTTGTTTTCCGTTGTCCAAGGTTGCACTTGCTGAATTGAAAGACAAGACGTTGTCTGTATGCCTGCCTTGGTTTGAAGCACTGCGGGATATTTAGAACAAATAAAACTGTTAGCGGCAATCTCCGCCTCATGAATAGTTACTGGCGCGCCGCACAAAATCCCGGCCCACGCCAGAAATACAATAACAAATAGTTTGAAAATGTTTTTATCTGATTTCATTAAAAAAAAACTCCAGAAGGTATTGTGAATATTATCTGTTTTTATAAATAAATCAACTTATTCAGTATTTTTTACGCCATAACTTATAAAGGAGAGGCGCGCCATAAACGCGGCCTCTCCTCGTTTCTCCTTATGCGATTGCAAGGCCGCATTCATCGTCACAGGTTTTATCCGCAAGACATATTGCCTCAACCTTGATACTGCATGACGAACCATTAACACGCTGAATTGAATTAACCAGACGCTCAATTAATTCATCCTTGGACTCTCCGGCGTAAAGCGGTCCTGTCCCTGACGCCCAAATAACGTTGGGACCATCAATACCGGCCAAGGCCATGTCAATGTCCTCTTCGCCGAATATCCATTCAAACGTGCAAACTTGAACGATTGCGTCCGCCTTGCCGGGATTAAATCCCGTTATTTCCAAATCCAGTTTCCACATATTTTCCATGATTCATTCCTATGCCTCCAAAAAAATAGAGCAACTACCCGCGAAGCGACTGCCCTATATTTATTCCTATGTGTTATCCTGCCATGGCACGCATATCGTGCGCCGGCAATTCTTCTTCCATCGGATATACTGTTCCGCCGCAAAGCGGACATTCTCCGTAATAAGTACTCCCGTTCCGGTCATTTTTCCCGGTAAATATCGGCACATCGCTGAATACCGCCAGAGAATCCTCGTTAACAAACACTTCATTGCATCCTTCACATTTGAATTGCATAATTATTTTCTCCTTGAAATTAAGGCGTTTATTTCAAAACACAGCGCGTTAATGGCCTGACTCCATGTCCAGCCGTCACCCCAGTATTCCTTGTCTTTGACAAGCAATCTGGGCAACAAGCCCGTATGTTTTTTTCTGAAAGGTCCATACGCTTCAAAGAACGGCGGGCATCCATCCAATGTCCTTGAAAGGACATAAAGACAGCCTGTTTCGTCTTCATACCTTCGCTCGCTGTGCTTGTTGATTGCCCTGTTGTCATGGCCATATGTTTCATGACTGACTTCAATTAACTGCTTCATTTTGGAAACTTCCTTTCCTTAAAAAAAAGAAGGCAGGCCCCATAAAGAAGCCTGCCTTCCATTAACCAACAAGCGGCTGTTCAGGCCGCCATTATCTTTCTTTCATTTTTCTCGATACGCTCCGTGGTCGCGGGACGCGCTCTGCCTTTTGCCCATTTTCTGAGCGCATTGATCTGGTCGGCCATCAGCTTTGACAACGGCACTGTATTCCGAATGGCCTCCAGAATATTTTCTTTGGTAGGTTCCTCTCCGAGACTGAACCCGAGGTAGAGCGCGTCAATGAACGCCTGCTCAATCTCCGCTCCGGTAAAGCCGTCCGAAACCTTGGACAGTTCAGCAAGGTCGAACTGTTTTGCGTCGCGGCCATGTTTCCTGATCTGGATGTTCCAGATTACCTCGCGTTCCTCGGCATTCGGCAGGTCAACGAAAATAACTTCATCAAACCTGCCTTTTCTGAGCATTTCCGGTGGCAGTTGGCTCACGTCATTGGCAGTTGCCACAATAAACACCGGAGAAGTCTTCTCCTGCATCCACGAGATAAACGTGCCAAAGACCCGGCTGGACGTGCCGCCGTCAGTAACTCCTGAGCTCCGCGAGCCGCTGAATCCTTTTTCAATCTCATCCAGCCATAAAACGCACGGCGCAATGGCTTCCACGGTCTGGATGACTGCCCGGAGATTGGCCTCGCTCTCGCCAACCAGTCCGCCGTATAATCTTCCGGCATCAAGCCTGAGCAAAGGACGCTGAAACACTCCGGCAGTTGCTTTTGCCGTCAGCGACTTGCCTGTGCCCGGAATGCCGATGATGAGCAATCCCTTTGGACAAGGAAGCCTGTATTCCATAGCCTTGCGTCCAAAAGCGTCCTTCCGTCTCAAGAGCCAGGTCTTGAGCAGGTCCAGGCCGCCGATATTGTCCAGCGTTTCATTGACCGGCCAGATTTCCAGCAGGCCGTTCTTTTTCACTGCCGTTGCTTTTTCACGGGCAACTACAACCGGATCAATCTTTTTGCTTTCCACCACGGACAATGCAAACGCATTTTCAGCCTCGGTGGTAGTCAGTCCCATGGCCGCATCCAGAACTGAATCTCGCATATCATTATCCGGCTTCTTTAACCTGGCCGAATTGATGATATTATCCAGCACGTCGCTTAACTGCTTTTTATCCGGCAGGCTGAATTCAATAACGGTTATTTCACGTTCCAATTCCGGCGGCAGCGCCTGCCGGCAGCCTACAAAAACCAGCGCTTTGCCCTTGGTCTTTGCCGCCATCAGCTCATCCTTCAACGCTCGGCAAAGAATCGGATTGGGATCAGCCAGGAACGCATGAAAGTCACGAAGCAGGATAATGCTGTTCTCCGGAAGCCCGTTAATAGCCTGCACGGCTTCCATCGGATCCTGCGCGCCCTTGCCTTGTCCGTCTTTCGTATCTACCAGTCCCATTGTCGCTGACCAAGCAAACAGATTATATTTCAACTTGCCGGCTATGGTCTTGATTTCAGACTCCACCCGCGTTTCTTCAGGGCTTATGATGAATAGACCGGGATAACCGGCTCGAATATAATTAACGATTTGATTATGCATTATGCCTCCTCAATCGGCTTTTTTGTTTGAATCCATTTTTGATAATCCTGCAAACCGCGTTCATGATCTCCGGATGGCAAATCATCAAGGAAGGTCGCCTCTACAAATACGTCGCAAAATCCGCCATTGGCTTCCCATATTTCACCGGCAAGATGATCAACGAATTCTTCTTCGGTTTCCACAAGATATGATCTGCCGAAGCATGATAACCTTCCTGATTCTTCCCAGATATCTTCATCCCGTATTTCCCAATCGTTTCTGCAAGCTTCAATAAGCTCGTTCTTTTTTGCGGGATTATAATTGCTGATTGTTATTATCATTTCATATGTTCTGCTCATAGACCTCCTCCTTTTTATTTTTCAGCCGAGCCATACCAGGCAAACTCGCCGGTATCCTGATACCGTTTCAATTCACGGATCGCTTCA
>Ga0247841_10003000_pt1 | contig 32117 bp, 25 predicted proteins | sample LaCruzMarch2015__2_FD_192410 | JGI IMG/M metagenome (GOLD analysis project Ga0247841, IMG submission 192410) | Freshwater microbial communities from meromictic Lake La Cruz, Castile-La Mancha, Spain - LaCruzMarch2015_18m | ecosystem: Environmental > Aquatic > Freshwater > Lake | place: Spain...
CACAAATTCAATCTATCGCGCAAACTGCCAAAAAGAATAATCAAAATCCTTTCTTGGCAATCCTTGCCGTGGCAAATAATGATTAATGAAACAGTAGTGCTGAGTAGTTACGTAATTTTCAACATCTATATCAATATCAACTTGTAATTGCTGAACTTCTAGACCCAATATCTTCAGTTTTTCTACCAATACTTCTTGGGTTGGCAGCAATATGTAAGCTGTAGGTCTTGAGCGAATTAGTATAGGCTTTGTTTGCCAGGCATCGGAAATATTAACTTCTATTTCGACCATATCATTTGTTTCTAAATCAATTACTTTCAGCTTTTGTTTTGAAACTGGTGTTTTACTTTTCACCACTACTTCAGAATTCGGATTATCCAACGCTTTTTTGATTTCTGCTTTCACTTCGTCAACATTATTGTATGCTGTTTTTAAATATGAACTTGCAACCAAAAAAGTACTGTAAACTCGTCGTTTAAGTGATGTCCGTCCCAAACCGCCGCCTCTAATTTCTATTAGACTTGAAACAGCATTGGTAAGCGCATAAGATGTGGCACTCGAACGAGCACTTATCGAACCTTGACTTAATTGAATTTCACCTAAAATTTTATCAGACGTAAAATAATCATGATGTGTCAATTTATTATCATCCAATAGCTTGGCTGCATTTTCAACAAATCTGGTTTTAGTATATTCCCTTAAACTTAAAGGCACATTTAGATTGCCGGAATACATAAGCATTACATCAAACTGGGGTGTAATACCATACGTACTAAATTGCATATAATCTTTACGAAACGGTTGATATTCATGAAAATCCAAGGCTACTTCGGCATTAAAATCGCTAAAAGCTTTTTTCAAGAAATTGCTTTCTGGTGCCACAAGTTTTGTTTGGTCACGGTTCAAATCCAATCCATTTGCAGCAACTCGTTCTTGCTTTTCGTTGCCATCAATGTTAGCCATAGGAATAATTGAAATTTCAAGTCTATCGAGCAAATAAATATATGCCGAATCATTTAATAGTTTATCCAACAAGAAAAGTAAACCCTCGGTACTTACTGGTTCATCGCCATGAAGACATCCCTGCATCCAAACTTTTATTTTCTGATCATTAGCATTTTTCTTTTCTAAATGAATCATTGGAATATGCCGTCCTATTTGACTTGCACCTATATAGCTAACAGTAACGATTCCAGCATGTTTACTTTGTTGAGTATTGATAAACGCAATCATTTCATCGTAAGTTGTAAAGCCTTTTTTCTTCAAAAAAGTGGGAGTTGTCATTTCAATTGCTGGGTCGGGAAAGTATTTCTCCGTCATTTTGTTCGTTTGCGGGTTCATTTGAGCTTTCGCGCAAACAATTATAAAACATAGTATGATGATCAGACCATTTTTCATAATTTAAAATGCTATTGACGTTAACACATTCATTATCCACTCATTTCCTGTAATTAGCAGTCCTGACAAATCATTTGATCCGGCTTTGTCGGTAACAAAAGTAACTGAACCTTGAATTTTCATGCCATAGCCACGACTCAGATATTTCGAGATGCCAAGAGTATAATAGTTTGGCCTGTTATAAAAAGTACCATTGTTCAGAAATGAATGTTTATCGGCAGCTAAATAAGTGTATCGAGCATCAACCGAAATTCGGTTTTTGAATATATATCCAGCTTGAATATTATAGCCTTTACCCAATATCATGCGTTCTTTTACATAATTGGATACATCCTGTACACCGTCAATATCAACAAAAGTAGTAGCAGTAGTTCCATCAGTTCTAACACGTTGCCGAATATTGCTTGGAACTGTTGCTGCTGTCCCTACAAACTCGCCAATGACTGAAAAACCGCGGTATTTAAACAGAAAATCTATTCCGTATTTTGTGAAATTTGGTAACGATTCCTGAGATAAACTGTCAAGATATAGTATCGTTCCGCTTTCTTTGCCATTACGACTGCTAATGCCAATATTATGACTTAAATTAGCACCTATTACTAATTTTGGTGTCAATTCGCGCACTACGTCAGCCTGACGGAATTGACCAAAATTGCTGAAAAGACCAAATGGTAAAAAATCCAATCTTCCACCAAATTTTAAGCCTCCGTGGTCTTTATGCATTACATTTAACCCATCGCCATTCGTAATTGTCAGATATGGTTTTAGATATGAATCACCACCTGTATTGAAAGAGCCGTCGATAAATAATCCAAATTCACGAATATTGCTAAATGCCGAAGTCAGTTTGCTTCGTTCCACAAGTTGTAAAGATTGTGAACCCATTGTCAGCTCACGATTATCGGTTGGCGTACTTCGTTGTCCAAAAGTAATTTGAATTTTTTTATTTACATTATAAGCTACCCAAGCGTCCATCAAAATACTGCTCGAAGCATCGCCCGTTTCGCCCGTTCCACTTAAATCAATTTGTAAGCCATATTCTACTTTTTGCCTTGCTGCATCGCCAGCAAGTCTAATATTTAAACGCCTCATACGAAAACGATTATATACTTCGGGATGAGTTGGATCGGTGAACTTTTTACTTTCAAAAGATGGCTGTACAATGCCACCCAACTTCATAGAATAGTCCTCTTTTCCGGAAATAATAATCCCCTCACCAAAAGTATAGCGATTCAAAAACATTTCCTGAGCACTCAAAAAATTAGGTGCAAAAAAAACAAAGAAAATCAAAGCGACTAATAGCCTTTTCATTGAGTTGATATTTTTCTAAATTCATTCATAACTATCTGATAATAAAAAGTCGACAAATAATATTTTAAGGTAAAAACTTTGTACCGTCAACTTTAGTTCCGGGCGAAAAAACAAGTGACGCATTAGCTAAATGATGTTGAATAAATTCGCCCGTAATATCAGGAAATCTTGTATAAGATTCGTTCGGATTGTCGGACATAGGTGTAAGATCAAAGCTAGTGATTACCACACCTGTTGGGTCAGTCAGTGTAACAATATCACCGGCATTGTTCATATTTAAATCGCCCGAAGTTGACGTTTGAACTATGGCACCACCAAACAATCCACTAGGAGTGCCGCCACCAAATACTAACAAACAACCACCCGAAGGTACAATTGTATTTGCAGGTATTGTATGATTTGGAACTCCGGTAAGTAAATTACTGGAATCGAATATCTTATAACCACTCATTTCTACACTTTTCGACGAAAGATTGATAAACTCAATAAATTCATCTTCGTTTTGAGCATATTTTCCATCACCATTGGCATCACCGGCTAATCCTGTATTCGATGGGTCGTAAAGTACTTCATTCATAATAATTTGAACCACAAAAGGAACATCGTCATCTTCAATTGTCACACTCACGTTCTGACTGCCATTGGTTGTGCCGCCGACTATTGTTTTTACGCTTATTTCTACAGATTCATTTCCCTCTTGAGTGGCATCTTGTATAGTTTTTAAAACAGCTGAGCCCAATAAGCTCCCAGCCGGAATCACGATATCGGTTTTACTTATTGAATAATCCACACCGTCACCAGTCGCAGTTCCGGCTAAATTCAAAGTAACTATCACATCTGCATCTGCAGGTTGTGTAATCGAAGCTATAATTTCGGCTTCACCCAACTCTTCGGAGATGCTGGCTTTATTGGACGAAAGGGTAACATAAGGCTTAACATCGTCTGTTCTACAAGAAGATAGCGCTGCCAAAATGATGATTATTCCTAAAAACAAATTGTTTCTTTTCATGATAATTATACTAATGTACGTAGAATTCTACTTTTTATTAATGCAAATATTAGTTGACTTTAAACAGTGAACTTTGCTTATTTATTTAGTTCTGATGCTGAATTAATCAAAAATGTGATTAAATATTGATACCAATAAAAATATATATTTACTTGATAACCAATCGTGAAGAAGTTGTTTGATTGTTGGAAGTAATTTTAAATAGATAAATTCCAGCGTTTACTTTTGACACATCAACTCTGTTTGAAATGCCGGTTTCGCTAAATACTTTTTTGCCAACTAAATCAAATATTTCAACTTGTTTCGATGAATTGTTTGTTGATGAAATATTCAAAAAGCCATCAGTTACCGGATTTGGATAAAACTCTATTTGTTGATTATCGATTGTTTGAATTGCATTTGGTGCAATATCAGTATTTAATGCCCAAGTTGATTTAACTCTGAATCCATCAACGGTAATACGTTGAGCAGCATCAAATTGGCGAATAGAAATGCCTGTAGGAATTATATCTGCGGCTGTTCCGGTTAATGGCCCAATACTTGGAGTTGCGGGCTCTACACTGATATCATCTCCTACTTTAAAAACATACAAACTAACTTGATCGTTTAATACTCCTTCATTGATAATATATTTTGCAACAAACAAATAGGTTTCCCCAAAATTCAATAATGTTGCCATGTTAGTTGTCACCGTAGAGGCATTAAACGATAAACCAACCTTCATTTGACCAGTTTGAGCTGTGATGAAAGTTCTTGCTCTAAATGCCGTAACGGCAGTTGGATCATAGAAATGGAAAAAATAATCACCTGCTGTAGACGTTGCAGTAGCATTTACTAGAAATGAAGCATAAACTGTACCTGTTGTTTGTGCTGTGAAAAGCTTATTCAAATCTTGTCCTGTATTATTCACTCCCGCCGATAATCCAACTCCTGAACCAATATAACCAGCAAAAGATAAGCCGGGTGAGGTTACTGCAATTGGATTAGTTGTGGAAGTCCCAGTTAAATTCCAACCCTTCGTAGTAAGTAAATCGCCGACAGTATAATCAAAATCTTCTGTCAATAAAGGGGCTTGTGCAAAAGAAAAGCTGCTGTAGCATAAAATTGCTAATAAGTAAATCTTTTTCATGATGTTTATTTTTAAACTATTTATAAATATTGAGTTAACTCTATTCTTTTTACTAATCAATTGTTAAAGAAATTCCCGTTTGTAATTTTACCTTCAACCATCATCTGCTTTCCTCTTGCAAAAACATCTGTCAATGTAAAGTCTTTGTCGAAAAAACATATATCCGCATCGTACCCATTTGAAATCTTTCCTTTGTGGTACAGTGACAGGTTTTTTGCAGGATTAGTAGTTATTAATTTAAAAGCATCGCTTATTGACATTCCCGCTTCCTGAATCAATAGTATGACATGTTTTAAGTTCAAATCAATCGGCGCTTTATACAGATATTCGATATTGCCATTTTCATCTTTTTTAGCCATACCGGCATTCCCATCACTGCTAAAAGTCATATTATCAATGGAAACTCCCTTTTCCAATGCATAAAGAACTTGTTTGTATGGCAAGTCAAATTTTGATCCTCCTGTCGAAATATCAATCATTCCACCCAATTTTGCAAATTCAATAGCTTGATCAAAAAGGACTTTGGTGCGTCCTACATGGGTTGGAGATATATGCTTGATAGGAAAATGGTGATTTTTTACTAAATTAAGTAAAATATCCATTCGGCTTTCGAGCGCTCCTAAATGTATATGAAGTATTCCTCCTTTACCGGATGTTAGTCCGCCCACATGCACTTCTCGTAATAATCTCAACAATTCGTTTTCGGTCGGGAATGAACCACGTTCATCGCTAATTGCTATTTTACAACCTATAACTTTGTCAATAAATACCATATCTTCGAGCACACTTCCCAAAAATGTTTTTAAAGGATAACCAAAATAACTTGTGATCATATAGGCACTAATTCCTTCTTGATCTAACGCTTTTACTTTAGCATACAATCCTTGAAGTGAACGTGTTATGCCATCAGTTCCAAGCATGCCCATTACCGTAGTAGTTCCGCACTGTATCAATTCGCTCACACTAATTTCGGGTGTCATGGAAGCAAAAGCATGTTTTCCACCAGCACCTGTTAAATGTATATGTTGATCGATAAGACCCGGAGTTACAATTTTCCCCTTTGCATCTATGATTTCTGTAATAATGGGACTTATTTCTATAGTATTCTTGATAGCAAGAATCTTTTCTCCTCCAATCAGGATGTCTCTTCTTCCAAGATATTCTGGTGAATAGACTTCAGCGTTTTTTATAATTTTCAGCATAAAATAATATTATTAGAAGATAAAGTGATAAATAAGCATAAATATCAAAACCGAAGTCAATGGAATCATATTTCGTTTTGCCAATTGATAGGGCGTTATGCCTGCGATTTCGGCAGTGGCTATAATTACTCCAGCTATGGGCGAAGTGGCTCGTCCCAAACTGGAAGACAATTGCATTGGCAAAATTATACTGGCACTATCTGCACCCATTTTTAATGCAATTCCTGGCACCAAAGGACCAAAGGAGAAGAATGACGCATTACCGCTTCCCATCAGCATTGAAGCTCCAAATATCAAAATAGTCATTAAAATGCCAATACCGACTGCTCCAAAACCAAAGTTTTGTGATAAATCGACCAAACTATTGATAAATCCAAGGCTAATAAGTCCGTACGAAAATATTTCGGCCGAAATAATAAGTGTAATAACGGTTGCAAAGACTTTCCCCATGGCTTCCCAAAACACTTTCAATGAGCTAAAAACCTCTCTTACATCACGTTTTCGTAACATTTCGAAAATCAAAGCCACAAAGAGCGAAAAAATCATGGCGGTAGTTGTTTCTAAATTTACTGGAGGATTGAAAAACGTAAAGAATTTTGAAAAAACAATCAATAAAATCAAAGGAAGTATTGGTAGAATACCATAAATAAGCGGTGCGGATAATTTGAGACTTGTAACATCAACAACTTCAGCGACATGGCTTTCCTTTTTATCGTAATAGCGGTTAACAAAGAAATAGACTGTTGCCATAAAAATGGTCAATGGGATAGCCAAAGGAAGTTGATTTTCGATAAAATATTGTACATTTGATTTACCTATCAACTCAGAAGCACGAGCTGTATTTGCCGAAGCAGGTCCCATATCAAATACCGTACAAGCCGTTATAACCGAAACCGCAGAAGTTTTGCTAACTCCCAAACTTACTAATACGGGGAATATTGAAGCCACCAAAAGTAAACCTAAGCCTGTGGCTGAAGGAGTAGTAATAAATAAAAGTTGACCAATAGGAATAACTAAAGAAGTAACCAAATAAGGGTATTTTTTGAATATCGAAAGCGGTTTCATTGCTAAATAAACAAGTGTTTCGCTTGCTCCAATTTTTTTCATATAGGCCACGTATCCTCCAATGGACATTATCATCAACCCTACATCTGCCCCTTTTGTGCTTAGTGATTCTTTTATTAATTCAAAAATATCGAAAAATTTTAATCCGGTAGGTTCCTTAAGCCCAGGCAATGAAAAGCCAAGTATCATTGCTAAGGCCATCATTAGCAAGCCACTAAAAAGCAATACAGCTTGTGCATTGTACTTTTTTACAAGCAATAATGCTACTAAAACGATGAATAACAAGCTAATAAAAGATCCAAGAATTGGCATAAAATTCGACTTTAGGATTTAGAACAAATTTGAAAGAAAAATTCAATTTTCAATAACCTTGAAATAAATTTTTCTTGTGTGATTTAATAATGCGACAAAGTAACCCGATTTATTATTATCTTTGCCATACCAATTCTAATTATTTATTCATACCAATTATGGAAACTATAATCAACCGAATTTCCAGATCGTTTGAAGAAAAAAAGTTGAAACAAAAATCCGGAAAAAACAGACAAGGGCTATATCAACGGATTTTCAATTTACTAAAAGAGGCAATTCTGAATAATGATATACCCGAAGGTAGTATTTTGCCTTCAACTCGAGCAATATCTGCAGAATTAAAAGTGTCGAGGAGTACAATTATAAAAGCATACGAACTACTTATGTTTGAAGGTTATATCGATTCCTTTGTTGGTTCGGGTCACAAAGTGAAAGGAATAATCGCCGATACTTATGTTTCAAAACCAGTAAATTTCACCGAATTTGCATATCCTGATTTATCTGAAACTGGAAAGTCATTCCAAAAAACTGTAACGTTAATGAACAGCACTGATGACATTAGCATTGCATTCAGACCGGGATTGCCTCCGCTAGATATTTTTCCGGTAAACCAATGGAAAAACTTAACCAACCTATATTGGCGAAATATAAAATCATCGGCATTGTCGTATTCGGCATCTTCGGGGACTGAACAATTGAAAAAAACATTGGCTAATTACCTTAATTTCAGCAGAAATATTAAATGTGAACCTCAACAAATAATTATTGTTTCGGGCTCATTACAATCGTTATACCTAATTGGAAATGTGGTAATAAATCCGGGCGATTATGTAACAATGGAAAATCCAACCTTTCCGAATGTTCATTCAATATTTAAAGGATTAAGAGCTAACATTCAACCAGTATCTATTGACGAACAAGGGATTAAGGTAAGTGATATGACTGAATTTGGTCACATAAAGTCTAAACTAATTCATACTGTTCCCTCTTGTCATTACCCAACGGGTATAAAAATGAGTCTTAATCGCAGATTAGAATTATTAAAATGGGCTAACGCACACAAAACCATTATAATTGAAAATGATTATGAACACGAAGTAAATAATTACAAAGATTCAATGCCTTCATTGTTTAGTTTAGACAGGGAACAACGTACAGTATTTTTGGGTACGTTTAATCGATTACTTCATCCATCAATTAGAGTTGGATATATGGTAGTTCCACTCTATTTGCTAAATCCCATTGAAGCATTATTGAAGCATTCACATCGCTTTGTTCCTTCGTCTATTCAGGTAGTTTTAAGTCAGTTTATCGAAAAAAACTACTTATACAATCACGTAAAAAAAGTGATAGAAATTGCCGAAGAGCGCAAAAAATTTTTTTATGACACATTTTCTGAATGCTTTGGAAATTCGCTCATACTCAATGCAAGTCACACACGTAGCTTGCATACTTTGGCCGAGCTTCATCCCGGAAAAAGAGATACTGACTTAACAGCTCTGTTTGCTAAAAATAATATTATTGCACATGCTTATAGTAAATGCTTTGTAGATCAAAACATTAGAAATGGTTTGATTTTGGGTTTCACCCCGGTAAGAACGCCAATAATCAAGCAAAAAATTGTGCAAATGGAAAAACTATATAGGGGATTTTTACAATAAAAAAGTTTGTTTCAAACCGAAACAAACTTTTTCAAATAAGGTAATTGAAATTCCATTTTTCAAAACTTTTTAAAACCAATAATCTCTCGAACCTCACGAATGGTTTTGGCGGCATTTTCTTGCGCTTTTTCTTTTCCCATGCGCGCGACTCTTGAAATATAAGCTTCGTCGGCTGAAATGGCCTTTATTTGCTCTCTGAAAGGTTCAGTAAAAGCTATCATATCTACCGCCAACTGCTTTTTCATATCACCGTAGCGGATTTGGCAAGTATTATATTGTTCGTTGAAGAAATTGAATGTTTCGGGTGCTGACACTACATTCATTAATTGGAATATATTCTGAATAGCCTCTGGTTTTGCCTGATTTGGTTCAGTAGGTCCAGCATCAGTTACAGCCTTCATTACTTTTTTACGAATATCTTCAGGCTCATCAGCAAAATAAATGGCATTACCCTCTCCTTCCGATTTACCCATTTTTCCGCTACCATTTAATCCAGGTATTTTTATCAATTCGTTACCAAAATTAAATGCCTGTGGTTCAGGAAAATAATCCACATTATACATCCGATTAAAACGATTGCTAAACTGCCGTGTCATTTCTAAGTGTTGCTCCTGGTCTTTTCCTACGGGAACTTTTGTTGCACGATGAATAATAATATCGGCAGCCATCAACGTTGGATAAGTCAATAGTCCGGCATTTACATTTTGTGGTTGCTGACGTATTTTATCTTTGAACGATGTACAACGCTCAAGCTCACCTATATAGGCATTCATGTTCAGATAAAGATACAACTCAGCCACTTCGGGCACATCGCTCTGAATATAAAGTGTTGCTTTTTCGGGATCGAGACCCGCAGCAAGATATTCAACCAAAATTTGACGAACATTTCCGTGTAAATCCTGAGGTGTAGGATGTGTGGTAAGTGAATGATAATCGGCTATGAAAAAGTAGCAATTATGCTCGTTTTGCATACTGATAAAATTGCGCAATGCGCCAAAATAATTTCCTAAGTGAAGGTTTCCTGTTGGGCGAATGCCACTGACTACTGTTTCCATAAATATAAGGAAGCCCCCTAACCCCCTAAAGGGGGGATTTAAGATAGCTTCGTCTTGTATGTTTTATTTAATTTTTAGACTTTAAATTGTAATAATCGATGCTAATATTTATTCCCCCTTCAGAGCCTGTCCGACTTTTGGCGGAGGGTTAGGGGGCATTACTCTATAGGTATCGACCTCCTAATACGCTGATCCAATGAAGTTAACGTTTCGGTAGTTGCAACTCCCGGTATTTCCTGAATACGTGAATTGAGCAATTCCATAAGATGTTCATCGTTCTTTGCATAAAGTTTAATAAGTATGGTATAATTGCCCAATGTATATTGCGATTCAACAATTTCAGGAATTTTTTCTAATTCTTGCACTACTTCTTTATACATAGAACCACGCTCCAGTGTTATTCCAATATAAACACACATCTGAAAACCTAGCATTTTGGGATTCACATGATAGCCCGAACCAATAATAACATCTATATCTATCAAACGTTGAACACGCTGATGAATAGCTGCACGTGAAACGCCACACATTTCGGCTACATCTTTAAATGGCATTCGTGCATTTTGAGTAATGATTTGAAGAATCTTCCTGTCTAATTGATCTATTTTTTCCATAACAATTGATTTGTGTTGTCATTTTGGCAGCAAAAATACAAAAAATAAATGGAAATGAATGAAATGTATCAATTTATCCAAAAATTTAAAGACAAAAGATATATTTTTGGTTATTTCACTATCCATTATGATAAAAATAGCCAAAGTGAAATCACTTCGGCTATTTTTAAGTTCCAAAAAGGAATTTGTGTTACTTATTTTTCAATTGACAATAATTCCACTTCAAAAATCAACATTGAGAAAGGTTGAATTTTTCCTTGTGCACTACCGGCATAAGCCAATTGTTGTGGAACATACAATTTGAATTTTGAACCTACAGGCATCAATTTCAAGGCTTCAGTCCATCCTTTAATTACCTGATTAACAGGGAAAACTGCTGGTTGTTTGCGTTCTACTGAACTATCAAATACAGTTCCATCAATCAAAGTTCCATGGTAGTTTACTTTTACTTTGCTGGTATCCATTGGAAGTGCTCCGGTTCCTTTAGTGATAATTTCATATTGAAGACCACTTGCGGTTGTGAATACACCTGGTTTTTTTGCATTTTCTGCTAAGAATTTTTCACCAGCAGCTTTGTTAGGACCAAATTGAGCTTCCATTTTTTTAGCTTGTAATGTTTGCATTGTTGTTTGCAAATAAGTTTGAGCTTCGGCTGGTGTCATTTGTACTTTCGAACCTTTCAAACCATTAATTAAACCTTGTTTAATAATCTTGATATCAACCTTTAATGTTGAGTCGCCCATCAAACCCGATTTATCTTGTTCTTTTAAAGCAGTACCGATTTTTGTACCTAAGTCAACAAGTTCAGCGTTTTTTTCGTCAACATCACCTTTCATACCTTCTTTCATACCGTCAAGTAAAGATTTGATTTTTTGATCAGCTGAATCGCCTTTAATATAATAGTCTTTGATTCCGCCACCATTAGCCAAACCAAAAGCATAATTCAAACTGTCGATTTGAGTTTTCAATGTTGGTAATTTAGCTTTATTACTATCGCACGAAGAAAACGTAAATGCAGCCACAATAGCCACCGCGATTAATATATTCAGTTTTTTCATTTTTCTGTATATTTATAAATTTGTTGAATGTTTGTTTAACTTATTGTTGTGGGGCTTCTTGTTGTGGAGCTTGTTCTTCTGGAGCCGACATTTGTGGTTGTTGACCCATTTTTTTTGTTTGAATTGCCATCATTGTTTTTTGAATGTACTCTTGAGCTTGTTGAGTTGTCATTCCTTCTTTGTAGCCGTTCAATGCATTTACCAATCCTTGTTTTACTAAATCGCTATTGAAAACAAGCGTAGAATCACCCATTAAACCTTTAGCTTTTTGTTGTTTAAATGAATTCCCAATCTGAACTCCCAGTTTATACAATTCATCTTTGTCAGCACCCGATTTATAAGCTTTATCCAATGCTTCCATAAGTGCAACAATTGCTTTGTCAGAAGAATCTTTTTGCATCATATTCATTTTGATGCCATCGCCGTTTGCCAAACCAAGTGTGTAATTTAAACTGTCATTTTGAGTTTTCAAATCAGCAGTTTTTGCTTCGTATTTGTTACACGAAGTAAGCAGAAAAATGGCAACCAAAGCTACCAACGATAAAATACTTTGTTTTTTCATTTTATTTATAATTTATGAATTTATTTGTCCAAAATGCTTTGAAATCAAACACTTGGGGTGATTTATTATTTGTTGTTTATTTTGCTTTTTTTACAGCCGGAGCTTTTGTTGCTTTAGTTTGTTTTGCTGCTTTTTGTCCTTTAGGAGCAACTACAGCAGGTTTCACTTCGGTAACAGGGACAATTTCTTTCAATGGTTTAATATCCAATAATTCAACTTCAAAAATTAAAGTTGCAAATCCGGGAATAGCACCATTACCTGCTCCTTTTTCGCCATATCCTAAAGTATAAGGGACAAAGAACTTGTATTTTGAACCAACCGACATTAATTGAACGCCTTCAGTCCATCCCGGAATAACCTGATTAAGTGGAAAAGTGATAGGTTCGCCTCTATCTACTGAACTATCAAATTTAGTTCCATCAACTAAAGTTCCTACATAATGAACTTTTACCGAGTCAGTTGCATTTGGTTTAACACCTTCAGTAGCTTTTATAACCTGATATTGTAAACCGCTTGCTGTAGTTTTAATACCTTCTTTTGTTTTATTTTCAGCTAAAAATTTTTCGCCATCAGCTTTTTTTAACTCAGTATCTTTAGCTTGTGCCTCAGTTATATATTTTTTGAAAAATTCGTTCGCAAATTCAGGAGTCATCAAAGCCGAATCACCTTTCATTGCAGTTGAAAAGCCTTTTATCAATAAATCAATATTTGCTTTTCCACCTGGAATTCCTTTAATATTTTTACCAAAATCTGCACCTACATTTAATCCAAGTGCATAGCTCATTGAATCAACATCGTTTGTAAATACTTTTACTGGTACTACAATCACCTCTTGTGCATTCTTATTCTTTTTATCTTTTTTTTCTTTTGCATCAGCCGATACAAAAACAAGGCTAATTGCCATCAGAAATAAAACCGTCTTTTTCATTTTTACTTATTGTTTTTTTTTATATTTAATATCTATTATGCTAATTATAAAGATTATACTATGTCTAATAATTCAACTTCAAAAATTAGTGTAGCATGTGGTGCAATTGCTTGACCAGCTCCTTGAGCTCCATAAGCTAAATCCGAAGGAATAAATAATTTCCATTTTGAACCTACAGGCATTAGTTGCAAAGCTTCTACCCATCCACTTATAACTTGTGTAACACCGAACGTTGCAGGTTCACCACGACGAACTGAACTATCGAAAACATTTCCATCAATAGTTGTTCCATGATAATGTACTTTTACCGAATCGCTGGCTTTTGGAGTTGCACCAGTTCCTGCCGACATAATTTCATATTGTAATCCACTTGCAAGTGTTACAACTTCATTGCGTTTTGCATTTTCTGCTAAAAACGCTTTGCCTTCACTTTGTCCTTTTTCGCTCATTTTTGATTGTAATGCTGTAAAAAAATCGTTGATTACCGCTTGAGCTTCTTCATAACTCATATCGGGTTTGTTTTGTTCCATAACATCTTGTATTCCTTTGGCCATCAATGTATAGTTCAAAGCAGTAACTCCACTTCCCAGTAGATTGGTGCCCAAACTTAATCCTAATGCATAACTTACTTTTTCCATGTTGATAAATTAAAAAACAACCCCTAGCCCTTTAAGGGTAACTAAGTTAGTTTTGATTTTATAAGAATATTTGTTGGTTTTTTCTTATCCCCCTTTAGGGGTTAGGGGCGATTTAAAAAACGCTGCAAAGATAGTGATTAGTTGGATAATAGCATGTTAATAATTCAAAATTATCTACATGAAACAACAATTGGAAGTTTCACTTGTTTTCGATTGCCGTTCTCTGGATTAAACATCTCAAAATAAAGTACATAAATACCAGCATTTGCATTTTTTCCGGAAGCAGTTCGTCCATCCCAAGTGAGAAAACCTTCATTTGAAAGTAAAATATTGGTTGCTAATTGAAAAACCTTCGTCCCAACTGCATTTAAAATTATTGCATTTGCAACATATCCATTACTGTCGGTTTTGTATCGAATAAAACAAACATCATCCACGCCATCATTATCTGGTGAAAAAGCTTCAGGATCCATCCAAACAAATTTTTCACTCACTTCAGTTGAATTTATTTCTCGATATTGAGAATTTTGATACCCGGGTGTACCATAATTTGTTTCGGAGGAAGCCGAATGCCAACTTTCTGCAACTTGAGTTGGTAAAGATGGATTTATCCGCTCCAGAGCTACACCTTTTGGATTTTTTACTAAAGCATGATGCCATTTTACGTTATAAGAGAGTTCATCGTAAATTGTTTCTTTTGTGGCATTAGTAAGTACTAAAGTGGAACTTTCGTTGTTAAGTGAACTCCAATCAGTAGTAACAATATTACTTTCTGCCCAACAGGCATGATAATTTCTAACTATTTCGGAATTGGAACACAAGGCTAGATATTTCTTTGGTAATAAAGATGTTTGCGACGGAATTGTATTTCCGGAGTTTAAAGACCCATCGGTTTTACGTGTTGTAAATACCAAATTCGAAACATCCAGCACTTTTTCTGAATTGTTATAAATCTCGATATATTCTAATGAATTTTCGGGGTTTTCAAACATCACTTCATTAATAATCAAATCTCCAACTTCTGCTTTTTCAATGATACCAATACTTTGTTGTTTAATAACCAATTCATTTCCAACCAAATCTTTTAATCCTGAAGTTTGCAAATTGTATATTTTCCCTTTTTCGAAATTTTTTGAGAAAATGAGATTTACTGATGATTTATCGCCCGAAATGACTTTTGAGGTTGGCTCTCCCATGTTTTGATCCATTGTAAAAGTAGCATTTGTAAAATCCATAGCTTCCGTAAAACCAAGCTTCAATATGTTGGGCTGTTCCATTGTAAATGAATTCCAAATTGGAGCTTCTCTGTCAATTGCAGAATCACCTGTCACAACTATTTCATCAAAATAATATGCAGATCCGGTTTTAGCAGTATTAACAAATAAAACTCCGAAATTACTACTGTTTTTAATTACGTTATTTATTGCTGATCCCTCAAGAACATAATCAGCTTCATTTTTAAGCTTAGTTTTTAATTCAAAGTTTCCTTCTATGTTTCGCGAAACTTTTATGTGAATTTCCACAGGATTACCGTCCGAACGCTTGTCAATACCGTCAATAATTTTCGTTTTCGTAATACCCTGCTGAAGAAACAAAGATATTTCGTCATTATTTCCACCAATCTGAACAAAATAGCCATTACAACCATTACTAATATCAAGTCTGTCACTTGCTATATAAACAGAAGCATAATTTGTTGAATAAGTTGAACTTGTACCTGATGATAAAGGATAATTAATTTTCACTAAACAATCCCAAGTTGCATTTTCGAACGATTTGGATGGTGTGAATAAATAAGAAGTGGAAGCGATTGAAGCATTAGATTGTAGTATTGAATCAGAACTTACTTTAAAGTTAGTAGTAGTTCCTGTCCATGTAGGATTTTCAGTAAAATTACCATCAGAAAACGAATCATTTACCTGACTATAACAAATAATTGGCAGAAAAAACATAAAAAACAAGCTTAATTTCTTCATAATGTGTGGTTTTTTATCTAAAAGAATTACTTTTGCAGAAATTTTAGAGCCCCTAACCCCTTAAGGGGAATTTCCAGTTAGTATTGAAAGCTTAAAATTTAAGAGTACAAATATATAGATAATTTTTATATTTACATTAACAAAACATTTATTTGTATTTGAGGTATAAAGAATCGTATTTTTCAAACACCGCTATCTTACCCCCTTTAGGGCTTGGGGCGGTTTTAATATTTTATAACAATGAGAGTAGCAATTGTAGGCACTAGTGGTGCTGTAGGACAAGAATTTTTGCGTGTGCTCGCTGAGCGCAATTTCCCATTGACTGAATTGAGCCTTTTTGGTTCATCACGCAGTGCGGGTAGTGTTTATGATTTCAAAGGTGAAAAACTCACCGTAAAAGAACTAAAACACGGTGATGATTTCAAAGGTATTGATATCGCTTTTACATCAGCAGGAGCAAGTATTTCGAAAGAATTTGCCGATGATATTACCAAATTTGGAGCTGTAATGATTGACAACTCTTCAGCATTCCGCATGGACACCGACATTCCGTTGGTAGTGCCGGAGGTAAATGCAGAAGATGCAAAAATCCGTCCACGTGGAATTATTGCCAATCCAAATTGCACAACAATACAAATGGTGGTAGCATTAAAAGCATTAGAAAACATATCACATATCAAACGTGTGCATGTAGCTACTTATCAGGCTGCTAGTGGTGCAGGTGCAGCAGCTATGGATGAACTGGAATTGCAATACAAACAAGTTCTGGCTGGCGAAGAAGCTACTGTAAGTAAATTTGCCTACCAGTTAGCATATAATGTTATTCCGCAAATTGATGTATTTACCGACAACGGTTACACCAAAGAGGAAATGAAAATGTATCACGAAACGCGCAAAATTATGCATTCTGATGTTGAAGTGAGTGCAATGTGTGTTCGCGTTCCTGCTTTGCGTGCTCACTCCGAAAGTGTATGGGCTGAAACAGAAAAAGCAATTAGTGTTGAAGAAGCATGTGCAGTATTTGCAGCGGCTCCAGGCGTTGTACTTATGGACAATCCTGCTAACAAAGTTTATCCGATGCCTTTGTTTCTTGCCGGAAAAGACCCAGTACATGTTGGGCGTATCCGTAAAGATATTTCAAATCCCAATGGAATCACTTTTTGGTGTGTAAGCGATCAAATTAAAAAAGGTGCTGCGTTGAACGCTGTTCAAATTGCTGAATACCTGATTGCTGAAGGCGATATTAAATAAATTTACAATTTATTCATTTACCATTTTAAAGCCCCGATTTCTAAATTTTGAAATTGGGGCTTTTGATTTAATAAGTAATCAACTAATCAATTACAGTAACTGTACCCAGAAACTGGCTGGTTGAAACCAGTGTTGGGTCGTTTGCCGACTGAAAGAATAAGTAGAACAGCAGTTGGTCGCCTGTTTCGCTATAAGGTATTGGTAAGGTTGCTGTTTTTTCCGAACGAAGTATTTCGCCCATTGAATAACTTATCTCACCATTTGTTACGTTGTAAACCAACAGTGTCACATTATCACCAACAGTACCGTTACTACTGCCTACTGTATCGCTCCAACTGAATTTGATGGTATCACCTTCTTTGATAGCTGTTGCACCAGAAATTCGACTCAAACTACCATCGCTGATAATTATTTTCGAATAATCAAGTTCTGGCTCTGCTTCTGTGCCAACCACTGCATTTTTCAATGCGTGCCTACAAGCATAATTGTGTGACAACATGTTCTCCGCACCGGCCAGTTGTTTAAAACTTGTTTTTAACAGGGGATTAATTCCCTGCATAAAACCTGTTACAAGACCAAACTTGGTTTGTTGACTTACCTGACGTGGTGTTTGTGAAGTACGACGTTTCTTTGATTTGGCTCTGATTATATCATCACCTTTTTTGTTGGTGCTACCCACCACGGTGCCTACGGTACCCGAGAATCCTCCCAATATACCTAAATTAAGCTTTCCCATCTTATTTTTTTTATAGGAATTAATAACAAGTTCTTTGCAATCTGATTCTACCTGAACAATGCCGATCAATCATCATTCTATTGAATCGTTCTTTAACTTCAACTCAATTACTTTTGATCATAAAGTAGTCGTGTTTTCATTAAACCTGTAGTGCCCTACGCCATTGGTTTTTACAATTTCTTTGCCAACACATAAATGAAGGTGATTTGAAGGACACCTCTTTTTTTGGAGGTGATTTGACTACGATTTGATTGCGATTTGGAGGTATTATGAAGGTATTTTATAGGGTGTTTTATTCAACGAATTAATTAATCTGACGTGAGTTAGATGATAAGCATCATTAAAAGCAAATAAAATAGCTTGTTTTAAAAGTCTAACGGACTTAAATGTAAATAACCTCGTATGAATTTAAAATCAGCATAGATAAACCCGATGAAGTTAATGTATAGTAAACCTGGACATTAAAAGGTGACTGTAAAAAATTTATGGTTTGAAAAAAAATAGATGTCAGGGCTACGCCCCTCACATTTGTTGTTTGACGTTGTTCTACAAAGATATCAGAGCTTCCGTCGTGTCGGAATGTACCATACGCTCCTTAAGCAACGTAGTTGTGTAATCTTCGTAGCAAAATAGTACGAATTATTAAAAAGGGGCGTAGCTCTGACATCTAAAATAGAATGTAATTTCAGAAAAAGAACCGATATTTTTCACACTCCATCCTTCAGAATTCTAATAGATAAATCAAGATTACAAAAACCAAAGTGTTTCTTTTCCGGTTCGTGGTAATTCAGGGTGTGAAAAGTGCGGAACTATCTGCGCCAACATTTCGGGGTAGCGTAAGGTAACAGGCAATGACTGGCGGGACACCGATTTCCAATATAGCTGACTAAAGCGGCAAATCTGCTCAAATAAGCCTGGAATAATTCGCTCATCGGCTTTTATGCTTAGGGTTGAATTCGCTGCAAAATACTGAACCGACAATTTCATTGGGAACGGATACCCTTCTTTCGTATCAAAAACCATATCTTTTTGCAAACCATTATTATACAAAAGGTACTGACTTTTATTTATTGGAATATATGTAAATGAATAAGGCATAAGTTGTGTCTGCTTATCGTCAAACCCAATTATATCTTTCGAAAAAGTTTTGTTGATAGATACCACTACCACCGGAATGTCTAATCCGAGTGTGGTAAGACCCTTTTCGATGGGTGCAAGTTCTTTTTTACTCAGCGTTTTGTAAAAATGTATAACCAACTTATCGAGTGCTTGCTGCTCCTTACAATACGCTTTTACTGCCATCAAAATAGAACCTGCAAGTTCGTCCATTTGGTTGCTTCTGAAACAATCGAATCCACAAAAATTTCCTTCGCCGGAAAAACTAAAGGCACTACCGAGGTATTTTTTATCGAGGCTCTCACTCTTAAATGCACTAATACCTATTACTAATTCATTTGTTAGCCCTCCCGCCAAACTCCATGGTGTTCCGCCCAACTTTGCCAATATAGCCACTGCAATGTTGGCAAACGCAAAGTTAAATCCCGTTTTTAAAACAGCATACTGTGTATTATCTGTTTTTGTTTCGGTTTGACGCCCAACCCAGTTTTTTTCCACCTCTATCACCTGCGAAACAATGCTTCGGTGCAACAACTCTTCTTTCACCCTATAATACACTGCTTTATGATTCTCATTCGCATCTCCTTTACTAAATGGCGATAGGTAAAGCGCTACATACCTTGTGTCGGGCTCAAATACTCTTTTATCTAGCTGTTCCTTAATTTCAGCAAGCGGATTTTCTTTATTTTCAAAGTAAATACTAAATCCTTTGACGTTTGAATACACAATGCCTGTATATTTTTGAAGTCCGACAAAACCGGGCAAAACCCCTTTTAAATAAGCATTTACTGTTTTCGCCATATTCACATCTTGCAAGTGACAAATAAAAAAGAAAACAGTTTTCAAATCCGGCGATAATTTCTTTGGCCCATATAATCTCATTCCATTTTTAGGTTCAGCATCGGTTTGCCCTTTCCCAAATTCTAACCTATTGAGCGTACTGTTTTCATCAATCAAGGTGTATGGTTCACGGCTTATCCAGTCAGCATTTACCTTCATAAACTGTTCAACCTCATTTGTGTATAAATATTTCTTTCTAAAATTATCTATTTCACTCCTGTATCGAAGATAACGATTGCTTTTATCGGGAGATGGGAAAGGGATATTTAATGCACGTTGTAGTCTTTTATTCAAACAGGGAAATAATGAATCTGCATTTAGCCGTGCATCATCCGGCATTTCGGTGTATTTAAAAAGCTGGTTTTCGTAAATCACCCAATTGAAAACTTCTGGCGACAACTCTTCCAGTTCATCACTTATAAGCGATTTTTTGAATACTGAATGTACACCATCGTAGGTAACTAATAACTCGGGCAATAAACTTATTGCGTCAAACTGAACACGTAACCGAAACCCCTTGTAGCCCGAACAGCCATTGTAGGGCGAAGTAGCCGGTAGCCACACTTCTGTATCCGATACAAAATTGGTGCGCACAGGCAGGCCGAGTGTTCTGAAATAACTGCAAAGTTTATAAGTATAATAATTTTTCAGGAAATTACCCGACCAGCATAATTCATTGGCATGTTCGTCCGATAGGTTTGTTTGTAACGTGACAGGGATACCCTCCTCGCAGGGTGTATCAAAAGTGCTGTAAAGTTCGGCGGTTTCTTTTCCTAATTTTAATACATGTACAAAGTATTCCGTATCCTTCCGCGACAGTTTCACTGCTCCTTCGAGCGCATGAGTAGTGATATAACAGCATAATTTCTCACTAACAAACGAAAAATTCAGCACATTTAGTGTAAGGTGGTTTTGAGATGACATAATCAATTCTAATTAGGTTAAACGGTTTATTTTGATTTCAATTTATACAGTAGTGTTAATGTCTTGCGATACTCCATGCATCAATATCTGACTTCAGATACATGTCTTTATTGCCCAGTTTTACAGCCAGCGGGAAATTGCGGTGTTTTTTCTGACGCAACAGCGTGCTCTCCGAATATCCGAGTACTGCCAATGCTTCTTTGGTTGTGTAATGTGTTTCTTTGCTAATAGCCGGTGTGGAGGTGGTTTCATTTTTTATTTCGGGTGGTTTCCGCCGCTTCAGGAATTGCTTTACAGGAAACTTTTCGCAGACCAACGAACTGTAAAGCATTGCCTCACTTTGCTTTACAACAACTACATCGGAAAGCATATCCTGAATCTCCAAATAAGCCCTGGCTATGCACACTTTCAGAAACTGAAAAACGAAAATGTTGGAAAGTTGGTTGTTCGAAACCTGATTTGTCGAATCGTTCAATAATTCAATATATAAGGCTTCTTTTTGTATCTTTTCTCCTAATCGCATCAAGCAAGTAGTCAGATGCTTATCCAGCAACTGATTGCGCAAAAAAGAGCGAATTTTACTATTGGTTTCATCCTGCAACATTTCGTGCATATCAGCAATATACAGCAGCGTATCAGCCAGTATTTTCCGATGATAATAGCGTGTTTTCAAATTGAAAGGCTGCTGAAAATTCAGGCTATAAATTCCAGTATCTTTCACTGAAACAATTATCATTTCCTCCAGTCTTGCAGTATAATGATACCCATCGTCATTTGCGGGTAATAGCGGATTTAAATTACCATTTAGTATGTTTTCGAATAATGGAAAGTAAACGTCAAAATTCATAGTCAGGTTTTATAGTAAGTTTCAGAATTTGTCCCTAATTATTTAATCAACAGAAACAAACGAAACTCTTTTTTTCCCCACAAAAATACAGATTTTATCTGAAATAATTCACTTAAAAACGACATTTTATTGACATTTTTAAATTAAAACCGTTTTATGTCAAAAATCCCTCCAAAAATCCTTTAATAGTCGAGTATTCCGAGACATTAAAGAGTTTTTTTGCAATCGAACTTAAATAAAAAAAAACGCTCAAAAGTCAACCTAAAAAAAGGATTGCAACCTCTTGTTGCTTGAGCATTTTTCTTCTAAAAGGAAAACCGCTGTCAGACCTAAATGCCGAACAGCGGTTTCAACCAATCAAAAAACACAACAATCTTTTATAATTTGGTAATAATGATAGCGGTTCCACCTCCTGCCGCCAGATTTAATTTAATTTTCGAAACAGATGTAATTTCAATTGTTTCAATATCCAAAGGGTATGGATTTGCCTTATAATCAGCGCCTTTTCCGTCTTTAAAAATCTTGGCTTTGTATTTGGCATCTTTATCCAAAAATGAAAAATTCAAATTCAATTGCCTTGCATTTTCGTCGGTAATGCCCCCGACAAACCAATTTTCGCTTAATCTGTCTTTGCGTGCCACAATTAAATAATCTCCAATAGATGCAGCTGGAATGACCGTTTTTGCCCAATTTGTAGGACATGAGGTAATAAATTCAAACGCAGGATTATTCTCGTAATTTTCAATCATATCCGATGCCATTTGAATTGGACTAAATAATACTACACTCAATGCTAGTTGTTTTGCCAGTGTAGTTTGCACATGAGTTTGTGGTTTAACAGGATTGGAAAAATTGAAAGTTCCGGGAGTAAAATCCATAGGACCAGCTAAACCTCTTGTAAATGGAATTATTGTTGTATGCTCAGGTGGATTTCCTCCATCAGGCGACCAAGCATCATATTCCTGACCACGAACACCTTCTTGTGACATCAAATTTGGATACGTCCGCTGTAAACCTGTTGGAGTCATCGGTTCATGATTATCAATCATAATTTTGTACTTTGCAGCAGTTTCAATTACCTTCCGATAATGAAGTACGCCGTATTGGCTGCTGTGTAATTCTTTAAAATCTAACAATGGATTTACATAACCGGTTTTTACAGTATTAACTCCATATTTTGAACAAAAAGTAAATGCACTATCTAACTGAGATTCATAATTTTTAGTTGCACCACCGGTTTCATTATGACCGATTAATTTTACATTTTTAGTTGCAGCATATTCTGATATTTTTTTAATATCAAAATCGGGATAAGGTGTAGTGAAATTAAATTTATCACCATTTGCTGACCAATCACCATCCCATCCTACATTCCAACCTTCGACCAGAACACCTGAAAAACCATATTTTGCTGCAAAATCAATGTATCGTATTGTATTTGCTGTTGTTGCACCATGGTTCGCACCTTGTCCCCATGTATATTTTCCAAGATGCATTCCCCACCAAATTCCAATGTATCTGCCTGGTTGAATCCATGAAGTATCTTCGATTTTCGAAGGTTCATTTAGGTTCAGCATCATGCGTGACAACATCAAATCACCAGCAGTATTGGCAATTATTATAGTACGCCAAGGACTTACAAAAGGCGTTTTTGCAAAAACTTTCTCGCCTGTAGACCACGGTGATAAATCAGCTTTCAGTGTTGTAGAACCTTGCAATGGAGTCAAATTAAGACCAGCATAATTTGTAAGGTTTGCCTCATGAATTGCTAGATACAAACTGTCATTTACTTTCATTGTCAATGGAGTACATACAGTATCCAAATTTATAACATAAGATTGTTTGTACAAATTTTCAAAATAATTGGTGTGATTTGTAGGAATTGACCATGCTTTGGGATTTCCAACTAATGCAAACTGCGTTAACTCATCTACAATAACAAATTCCTTCATGTTGTCTTGTTCCGGAAACTCGTATTTAAATCCAACACCATCATTAAATAGCCTGAATACGATATTTAGTTTACGTTTCTTTCCTGAATTTTCTAACAGTTGAATGGTCATTTCGTTGTAAGTATTATCAGCAGTGAGTTCTTCACCCCATGGTTGACTCCATTTTTCACTTTGCGATTGAAATTTTGTACTTTCAATACTAAAATCATCGAAGAAGGAATCATTATTTTTAAGCATAAAGCCTAAAAATGATTTTTCAATTATAGTTTTATTCCCCAACTTAATTATATAAAATGGTTTCCCATCGTCAATTCCTGTTTCTAAATGAATTTTCCCATTTGGAGACACAACTTCTGCTTTACTTCCTTTATAACAAGAAATTAAAAACATAGCTAATAGAATAAAAAATATTTTTTTCATAATAAACCAAATTTTAATTATTTTACTTCATTTAGGATTTCACTTGCTTTTTTATCTTGCATTGATGCAAAGTAATAAAATGCCTGATCAAGTTTTGCTTGCTTTACTGCATCTAACCGGAATTGTTTGCGATAGGTGTACATATCATAAATATTTTTGAGCTGAACTGAGTCTGTACTTGCGCCTACAAAACTTTGCAATTTTGTAAGGTACGAATAACCAAACTCACGTGTTGGTTCTATCATTGTGCCTTCTCCAAAATCATTCCATGTAACTAACTGTAAGTATTTTACAGAATTTGCTGTTGCTTTGGCTAACATGCCATCCCATTTAGTACCATTAGCATAATCTTCGTAAAACAAAGTACTTCCTGCACCACCTTCTTTGTAATAATCATGAAAACCCGGCCATGCTCCACCCATAAAAAGGGGAAGTTTATTGTTTGAAGCATTTTGATATTTTGTATCCACACTTATATTGTCGCCCCAAGGCCAAAGGTATTCACCTCCGCTGTTGGCAGTGCCTACCTTTGGGGTAAAGCCATACAGTGATAAGAAACAAGGTTTGATAGGGAATACACTAAGTATCTCAGTCCAATCGGCAGGTTTTTTGATGCAATCGGGACCAAAAACCATCAATAAGGGTTTGTTGTCAATTTTTATATAATTACTTTTTGAGAAATAAGTGTGCTGAACATAGCTCATGTCCGTTGCCGCAGCACTAATCGAGTCGGTCGACGAACTTAATGCCAGGACTCCGGGTATAGTTCGGTCTTCGTAAACAATGGCAAATTCTAGTCCCACTTTGTTACATGCAGCAATGATAGCATTTGAGTTGATAAGTATCATTTTGGAATCATAATAACTCCACTGACCGTACCAGTCAATCAGTATTCCATCAATACCTGAATACTTCATTAACAGTAAGTGGTATTCAATCAAGTCTTTATCGCTCGAAGCATACGGGCCGATAAGCGGATAGTAATGGGACGCAATTTGACGTCTTCCAGTTGAATCAATCACATCAGGGTTGCAATTTTTCATTGTCCAATGATAACCCCAGCTTCCGTTATTGGTAGTTTTATTTTCGAACCAAGGCATATAATGCACATACACTTTCATTGTATTGGTTTTTGCTACTGCCACGGGGGCAATGATGGTTACAGTAGGAATATCGATGGTTTCGGTCGGATCACAGGCTGTAAAACTTAACAACAGGAAAAATCCAAGTGATGATAATATTAATTTTTTCATTTTAATTTCTTTTATTTGAAAAGTCAAAAAATTCATTTTTTCAATTATAATCAGGGTTTTGAGTCAATGCCAGATTCAATGACAATACAGATGCTGGTATTGGAAATACCTTACGATAGGCTGGTGTAATGTCTTTTTTCCATCCGGACTGAAAGAACGTACCAAATCGAATATTTGTAGTTCGGCGTAAACTTTCGAAAACAAATTCATGTTTCCACTCAGCATCCAGTATATCTGCTGTAACATCAGTTACATTGGCCAAACCAGCTCTTGTACGAATTTGATTTACCAACGGAACAGCATTACTAGCAAATCCCAATCGGAAATTAGCTTCGGCTTTCATCATCAATACTTCGGCATAACGCATCAAAACCCAGTCATTATCGCGTTCCCATTTGTCATCAGCTTGTACTTCGTATTTGAATAATCGTGCACCTTCATTTTGCAAAGCTGCTTTAAAATCTGTAATATCTTCGGTATAACTCAAAGGATTTCCATTGTCCATTGAAATAACTGAACCGGTAGCCAAGCTTATCTGATCGCCAATTAGCAATGATTTTCGACGGACATCGGCTACATCGAATGAAGAATAAATGCCCGGTTTAGCACAAATTCCATTACCACACCAAGGATACGTTCCGTTTACAGAAAATGCATATTTCTGATTGTAGTGAAAAGTCATGGAAGCAAGATAATTACCCACAGTATTTTCTTTATTATCATAAGGTATTGCAAAAATTATTTCTTTTGATGTTTCATTATCGGTTTTGAAACTCTGGAAATAGTTGGACTCCAGAGAGTACCCTTTTACTTTGTCACATACGGTAATACAATCAGTCCAGCGTTGAGTTCCAGTAAATACTTCGGAATTGAGATAAAGCCGAGCCAACAAAGTATTGGCAACGTTTTGTGTAAAACGCCCATACGAAATTGTTGAAGGTAGAAGATCCATTATTTCTGTCAATTCTTTCTCAACAAACCGGAAAACTGAATCGCGTGAAGATTTTTCAGGAAGACCACTTTGTTCAAAATTTGTAACGATTGGCACTGCTCCGAACATATCCAGCAGATTATAATAATAATATGCCCGTAAACCACGGAGTTCGGAATTTACCACATCTTTTTGAGTAAGGCTAAGTTCCGATTTATTAACCATGTAAATAATTGAATTTATATTGGCAATACCCTGAAAATTATATTTCCAAGCACTTAGAATTGCGCTATTGTTGGCATCCCAGGTATGATATTGTAATTGTTGATAACGTCCACCATCGTACCAGTCCGTACCACGTGTGGGAATACAAGCTTCGTCGGATGTACATTCGTTAAGGAAGAAAATAAACTCGCAGGTAGGATAGGATAGCGTTCCTCCAGTGGCTGCATCGCTAAATCCCCGCAATGTGGCATAAGCTCCTCCAACAATAGTTTGAACTTCGCCTGAAGTTTTTCCATAGTCGTCCATTGTAATTTTATCGTACAACACTTCGTCCATGTTGGTGCAACCTGCAACTACCGAAGTTAGAACTACTAATGCTATATATTTGAATTTCATAATGATAATGATTTTAAGTTTATAACGAGATATTCAATCCGAATGAAAAAGTACGTGGACGTGGATAATAATTGAACCGGTCGATACCTGGTGCATCCAGGCCATTGTTATTCACTTCAGGGTCGGTACCACTATAACCAGTCAACACAAATAGATTTTCGCCGGTAAAATATACCCGAACTTTTTCAAGCCCCATACTCATTTTTTTTGGTAGATTATAGCCCAAAGTAACAGATTGCAAGCGGAAAAAGTCACCATTTTCTACCCAATAGCTAGAAAATTTAGGATCGGAAGTAATACCGCTTTTCAGAAAACTATCGGCTACATTTTGCGAAGGCAAGCGTGTAGGGTCAGCCATACTCATTGCAGTGGCATTCAACACTTTTTGCCCAAACATTCCGTAGGTATTGAATCCCAAATCGAAATCCTGATACGAAAAGTTCATTCCAAAACCGAGATTGAATTTTGGTTGGGCACTACCAAGGTATTCATTTATTATTTTACCATTAGCATCGGTATTCAGAATATATTTTCCTTCAGTATCGATTCCCAAACATTTCGGGCCCCAAAAAGCACCTGCCGGATAACCTTCCTGAATGATCTGAGTGTAAGAATCAGTCATTCCTCTTATACCTGTTAATAATCCTCTCATTAATCCAACTGCCTGATATTCTTCGTTTGACAGTTTATCTATAGTTTGAATGTTATATGCACCTGTTATATTGGCATCCCAAGTGAATTCTTTTGTTTTTACAAGGTTTGCATTGAGTGTAAGTTCAATACCTTTATTACTTAAATCGCCTACATTTGCAAGTTTAGTATTTACTAAATGAGGAGGTTGTGGAACCGGATAAGTCCAAAGCAGATCGCTTGTTTTTTTAGAATAAACTTCTAATGTGCCATTAATACAGTTGAAAATTCCAAAGTCGAGACCAATATTTGTTTGTGCTGTTGATTCCCATTTCAAGTCTGGATTAGCTTCCTGAATCGGAGAAAATGATTTTTTCCATTTTCCTGTGGTAGGATCGTAGTAAGCAGAGCCAGTAGCACCAAGAAGTGAAAGTGATTTATAATCGCCAATTCCGTCCTGATTACCGGTTACTCCATAACCCACACGGAATTTCAGGTTATTGAGCCATTTAGAAGTATTTTTCATAAATGCTTCATCTGAAGTGCGCCATGCACCAGATGCTGATGGGAAAAGTCCCCATTTATTATTCGCTCCAAAGCGAGTTGAACCATCATTACGAAGTGTAGCCGTGAACATATAACGACCCAAATAATTAAAATTGGCACGTCCGAAAAAAGAAACCAACTTAGATTGACCTTTGTATGAGTAAACATCGCCGGTTGTATAATTAAATCCTGCACCTAAGTTATTGTAAAGAAATGCATCGGTATCAAAACCACTTCTAATAGCACCAAATCCTTCGAAAATGGTTTCCATATACGAATATCCAGCCATAAGGTTCAGCTTGGTTTTATTTCCAAAATTCACATCTTCAGTTAGATAAGTTTCAAGTTGAAAGGTTGAATTATCTGCTAATTGACGTTGTCCTTGTCCACCCAACGAAGCACCGGTCATAACGGCATAGGATGGGAGATAAAAACGCATTTGATATGAATTATATTCGTATGAACCATTTGCAACCCCTTTAAGCCCTTTCAAAAATTCAATTTCTATCTTGCCGTATCCCAGCAAACGATGGCGGGAGTCATCACGCAGACGGTCGTTATTAATTTCCACCGGATTTTCGGTATTTGTACCACCAATGGAAGTGTATTTGCCGTTATAGTCGTAAACTGGAACCGTAGGGTTAAGGTTGCTGGCGCGCTCAATTATTGATAAGTCAATCGGTGTCCAGTTATCTGTACTTGCATTGACACCTGCATCTATTTTTACTTTTTTGTTCAAGGCATATTGATGAGCCGACAAACTTCCAGATAAACGATTCAACATACTGTGTTTCATAACACCCTGATTGTCCTGATACGATAGTGACGCACGATATCCACCATTGGTGTTAGCAGAGTTGAAAAAAAGATTATGCGATTGTGAAATTCCTGTTTGTTCTAATTCCTTCTGCCAGTCGGTATCAGCACCAAAGTCAATAGCTGATAGTAAATTATTGTCGCGAACATACCCTCTCCACTGACTTGCGGAAAGCAAATCAACATGTTTTGCCACTGATCCTACGCCCAAATATCCGTTGTATGTAACAGTTTTTATCTCGGTTGTTGATGTTCGGTTGGTAGTTACTATAATAACTCCATTTGCACCACGTGAACCGTAAATTGCACTTGCCGAAGCATCTTTCAATACGTCCATACTCACAATTTCGGAAGGTTGAACTGAATTGATATCAACACCTGGAATGCCATCCACAACTACCAAAGGCGAATTGCCTGCCGAAAGTGAAGTTCCTCCGCGAAGTTTCATACTTGAGCCTGCCGCAGGGTCGCCTGAACCCTGTACTAAAGATAGTCCGGCTACTTTTCCCTGAAGGAGTTGTTCGGATGAAGTGACTACCCCTTTTTTGAAATCCTTAGCACTAACTGAAGTTATTGCACCTGTAAGATCGGCTTTTCTAACACTTCCATAACCAATTCCAACTACTATAGTTTCCTGTAACTTAACTGCATTTTCTGACAATTTAATTTTCATTGCAGGTTGCGCTTTTAAACTCTGTTTTTCGTAGCCAACATACGAGATTTCTATTGAACATCCAGTAGCACATTCCAACTTAAATTCGCCGTTTATATCAGTAATTCCAACTATTTTTGTTCCCACAACTTTTACACTGGCTCCAATTACAGTCTCGTTTTTTTCGTCAATTACCACGCCACTGACTTTAATGTTTTGAGCGTGAGCAATCTGACCAAATAGCAACATTCCAAATACAAGAATGAACGATTTCGTAAAATTCAATTTTATGTTTTTATATTTCTGCATAGTATTCATTTTTTTGAATTATTGGAGTTCTGATAGTGGAACAATGGGTAAATTGGTATTATACACTTCAATACTGTTGCTGCCACTAATAACATTAATTTTCAGATTCATCTGTGTTAACGATGGTTCATTTCCGATTTGTTCGCCCAAATTGATATATGTTTTCATAGAAGCTGTAGTTCCCGAAAACTGTCCTGAAAAGGTTTTACTTCCCGCAGTAACAGTATAGGTGAGACCAGTAGCCGATTTTTCATTATTAATACGTGTAATAGTCAAAATATCGTACTGACAGAATTTTTGAGGAAAATAGCTTACCAATGGTGTATTTGTATTTCCCAACAAAAAAGGTTTATTGTTGGCATCAGTTCCTTTTTTCCCATTTTTTGACCAGATATAAAACACAAAATTATCGAAGGTAAAGTCTTGTGCCACTGAAAAGTATTGGTATGGAGTCAAATCAATTTTAAATGTATTTGTTCCCACTTTTTTCATTTTAGTTTTCAAAAGCGAAGTTGGGTCGGTGAGATTCACATCTACACTAGCACCTAAAAAATTATTCAATCCGCTTTGTATATAAATGGAGTCACTACCAGCCAATACTCCTTGTGTTCCATCAACATAAGCTTTAGATATATTTACCAGAATGGTAACAGGTGTTGTAATATCAAAATTAGTTGGATATGCTTTAACTGCAACTCCTGAAGAAATGAATGTTCCAATTTCTGCTCTTGGGCAAACAATATTAAAGGCTTCAGAAACCGTAGATCCATCTTTTGATTTCAATAGCATCCAGAAATAGTTGTCGAATGTTGCCAATTGGGCAATTGTTTTATTAAAATAGGTGGTTGGTGTTAAGGTCTTACTCCAAATCATATTACCTTCATATTTTAATTTGGCAAAATCGGAAGAGTTTGTCCAATTTCCTGCATCGGGTTCAGAAGGTTGCCAAGCCCACATGTAAATATCCTGTCCATCGGTAAATGCTGTGCCCGACATATCAAAATACCAGGTTATTTCTTCATCCAAAGTCCACAGGAGAGGTTTTGTCCATGTTCTGGCAGGAATGGCTGCGAAAGAAACCATTGGTAAAAAAATCAGCACAAAAAGGAGTGATTTAAATGGTTTATTAACGATTGATTTTTTCATGTTTAGTAGATATATATATTTGAAGCGGAGTTATTCTGACATTACAAGAAAATGAAATGTATCAAAGTTTAATTATAACCTTTTCCTAAATATCAAATTTAGGAAAAGGTTAATGTGTTGAATTATTTTACAACTTTAATTGATTGAGTTGTTGATTTACCGTTCAATACAACCATGTAAACACCTTTACGGTAATTTTCAAAATTCACACTTAATTCTGATTGAGCAGTTGTGAGGGGTTGTTTTACAATAAGCGAACCCTTGAAGTCATAAATCGACACATTATCGAAACCATTATCTTTCAGCTTTATATTCAGTTTATCAACAACAGGATTTGGATATACTTCAAAATTATTCTTGTGATTTACTGATAAACCAGTACCTGTAATAGTTTGAGGAACTGTAAATGCACCGGTTTCAATTTTACCTGCCTGATCTTTAAGTTTCATCCAGAAACCAGCAGAAGCCTGAATTTCAGCTACTGTTTTTCCAAAATAGGTTGTTGGAGTTATTGTTTTCGACCAAACCATTCCACTAACATAAGTAAGTTTTGAAATAGCAGTTGAATTATTATACGATGGATCAGGATTACTTGGCGACCATGCATACATATATATATCCTGACCTGCTTTAAAACTAGAGCTGCTTAAATCAAATGTCCATGTTACAGGTTGATCCAATGCGTATGTTCCACTTGGAACACCGGTAATACTTACTGGTGCATTGGTTGATACTGGTGTGCTGAATGAAATATGCAATGAACCAGATGCATCTCCATTTGCAGAATTTTGAATATTGAACCAGAATTGATCCGGGTTTTCAGCTATTTCAGCAGCCGACTTATTAAAAAACGTAGTAGGAATAAGTGTTAATGACCATTTCATATTTCCATCGTAAGTTAAACCAACGGATGATCCTGTTGGATAATACGGTGCTGGAGCCCAGAAATAGATTACCAAATTTTCAGAGCCTGTAAGAGCACTAGCACTAAAGTCGAAAGTGAATTTCGCTGTTTGTTCCAGAATCACATGTAAATCAGCGTCTTTTGTAAAAGTAGTTGTAATTACCGGATTGGTAATGCTAGCAGCATTCGAAATAAATGCAAAGTTCAAACAAAGCATTAAAGCAAAAATTGATTTGAAAGTAATTGTTTTCATGTTGAATAAAATTAGTGGATTATTAATAATTGAAAGTTATAGTATAAAAAAT
>Ga0247841_10003001_pt1 | contig 32096 bp, 20 predicted proteins | sample LaCruzMarch2015__2_FD_192410 | JGI IMG/M metagenome (GOLD analysis project Ga0247841, IMG submission 192410) | Freshwater microbial communities from meromictic Lake La Cruz, Castile-La Mancha, Spain - LaCruzMarch2015_18m | ecosystem: Environmental > Aquatic > Freshwater > Lake | place: Spain...
AGCCGGGCAAAAGGAGTGCGCGGTGCATGCCTGCAAAAAGGCTGTCGGCGGCGGTTTTGCGCTGCGCGTCTATGGAATCGTGCAGCATTTGCTGTGCCCAGGTCTTCAGTCCCGTTTCGGCCTTCATCAGGTTTGTTTGGCCCTGGAGCGGGTTAAAGGCGTACAGGAAGCACAGGGCCGCAGTACTCAATTGAAAAAAACGCATATACTAACCAGTTTCTTTTAGGAACGCAAGGGCGAGGCGAATAATTGCAGGGGGGGTGTTTAGAGCAGCTCGGCTGTTTTTTCCATGAGCCATTCAAAATTAACTGTTTGGGTGCGGTTTTCTTCAATTTCGAGGCGCAATTTGCGCACGGAGGCCTTATCGCCCGGCACCATTCGAGTCAGTTTGCGCACAAAACGGATGAGATTCAGGTAGCTTTGGCGGCGGTCTACCGATATATTCTTGTGTCGGTTGAGAAAAACCCTGAAAGACTCGCTGAAGGAGTCCAGTGCATCAAACTCATCGAGTTCGTAATAGGTAATAAGGAGAATGGCTTTGCTGATGAGGTTGTAGCCGGTGTCTTCATATTCTACGTTGCGCAGCAATTTGAGCACCTTGTCGTATTTTTGCTGGTAGCGGTATACCCTTGCCAGGTTAAAGCTGTAGGCATTCTCGCGAGAGTCGGCTGGTAGAAACGCGGAGTATTCTTCAATAAATGTTTCCGCCCAGTCTAACTTACCCACCCGAAGTGCGGCACCCACCACGTTGTTGAAGCGCCAGATGGCCAGTTCACCTTTGGTCAGAAATATTTTTTTGCGGATGCCATCTGCGAACAGGTCGAGGTATTCCTGGGAAAAGGATTCGTTGCCTTTGTTGATTTTTCCGATACAATAATTGAGCGCAGCGTCGTACAGTTCTATTGCTTCTTCGTTTGGCATGACCTCGCCAAACTGTTCAAGCATGCGTTTGTAGTTAAAATAGTGATTTGTATCATCTTCATTTTGAAGCATTTGGTAGGAGTAATAATAAACAGCGAGTTCAGGTACATTTTCTAAGGGGTATCTATCCAGGTAATCGGCAATTTCATGCATGAAATGGATATCGTATTGAATATTGGCAGTGCGCTTTTGGCTGAGTGCCGAGCTGTGTACTTTCAGTTTTTCGATCCAGTAAAAAATATCCAGGTTGGTGGAGATGGCTTCCAGGTTGGCCCGGACGTCGAGTTTGTCATCAAAATCAATCATTTCGTAGTACAAACGTTCCAGGCGGTATCGGTTCAGATAATTCTGAAGAGAGGCATAAGGGTGTTGTTCGAGCGCAGTGCGGACTTTGCGCATGACGGAGTTGTAAACCGGTTCCATTTTTTTCTGAATGGCCTGCTCCAACAGATCGAGCTGGCCTTCGACGGAATCGACCTGCCGCGCTTCTATGGACATAAATTGCTCGAGTAGTTTTAGCAGGTCCGAACAATGTTTGCGGAAGGTCACGTCATCGTAAGCCGCGCCAGGCATTAACTTGCCCCAGACGTCCGTCCGGTTGAACCGGTCTGTAAACTGGAGCTGCGCCTTGACCAACTGTTGGTACAACTTGATCAGCGTTTTACTTTGGTTAAAATAAGGCGACTGCAGGAAGCGCAAAAAACGTTTGTGATCAGCCGGGTCTAAAAAAGACAGCGCCTGGTATACCTTGTTGGTATGCCATGATTTGGCATCGCCGGATAAATTTCGTCGTATCATTGATGTCTGTTGCAGGTATATCCCTTTGAGTAAACGGCTTGTTTGAACGGTGGCAGGCAGACAAATTGTCGCGTGCCAAGTATCTTATCACTCACAAATTTCGTCTATTTTTTTATTTTTTCACATCTAAATAGTTGTTAAACAATAAATAATTTTTAGGTATAATCATTTCGTATTTTTTTTCGCTTCACAATTCAAGAAACATTTTATCAAATAATTTGTCATTAATCAAGCAAACTCTAATTTTGGACGATTTTTTAATACGGTTACCATGGATATAGTCTACTCGTTCACACCATTCAAGTCATGGACAGCATCCCTGGTGCTGTTCTGGTTTGGCGTTTTTGCTTTACAGGCGCAGAGCAGTGGGCCTTATGAAAAGTTGTTGACTGCGCGCAACACGCCTATTTTTGACACGGTTTCCGGCATGAACCTGAACATTATGGCGGTGAGCCCTACTGCCAAGCACGGCGATGTAGACATCACTGTCCTGCAATTTGGCGGCGGCGGCAATCCTTACGTATACAAGATCGCTTACACGCCCGACAACGGGTTCATTGGAGTAGACACTTTTGTGCTGGAATTTACCTATACTGCCACGTACCCGTTTCTGGTATATCAAGCATACGAAGTAAACATTTTCAAGTCCATTGTAACGCCCAAACCCGACTTTTCTGTCACTTCAGCTGGCTCACCGGTCACGTTAGACGTGCTTTCCAATGACCTGGGAGCGGGCACACTGAGCATCGGTTCCCTGCCAATGAGTGACCACGGCACTGCCACCTTCAACGGTAACCAAATCACTTTTACACCGGACGCCGGGTATACGGGCACGGCACACGTCAGTTACACGGTTTGTGACACAACAGAAACCTGCAAGACCAGCCACCTGACGGTGGGGGTGCATGGGGCTTCCGGCCCGGTCACTGATACCCTTCGATTTGCCACCACCAAACAGACGCCAGTGAGCATGTCGCTTTTGTACAGCGGCTACACCGTTTTTCAGGCCCCGTCCAATGGCCTGTTGACCCTGCACAATGGCCAGGCGTTTACGTACAAGCCCGCAACCGGATTTACAGGCAATGACCAGTTCGTGCTGTCCAACAACAATAATGGCCTCACCGTGTACAAAACCGTCAACGTCAAAGTGCTCAATACGCCCTCCCAAAACAGAATGGCCATTGACGACTACGCGTACACGCCGGTCAATAAAGCCATTACCTTCAACGTCAGGAGCAACGACATCGGTAACCTCACCGTCAAAAGCTGGGTGATACCCGCAAACCTTCCGGGAACCGTCAGCGGTACCAATTCTTCCGGAAACGTAAAATTTACCCCAAATGCCGGTTTCAGCGGCGTAGCTACTTTTTACTACCGCGTGGGCAACATGTTTGCGCCAAACCTCGAAATGGCTGCCGTTCGCGTTACCGTGGGCAACCTCAGCCCGGTAAAAAATACCTACGACCTCTCTACACCGCCCCAAACACCCTTGGTGGTCAATTATCAGTTGCCTTTTACCACATTTGAATTCAATGTGCTGGACGAGCCGGACCACGGCGATTTGACCTTCTACCCCGGCTTGACCACCCAGCAGTTCGGTAACCAGTCTGTTTCCGGTTATAATTTGCTCATTTATGTCCCTGACAACGGATACACCGGGACGGATGAATTTGAAATCGATTATTGTGTAACCGCCAATGGACAGTGCAAAAGCATCAAAATAAACGCCCATGTGGTGGATGTTCTCGCTGAAGATCCACCTTATTGCATTGCCGAGTGTGTCTGGACAGGCGACTTGAACAACGACGGCATCGTCAACAACAAAGACCTGCTTCCCCTTGGCTACGCCATGGGCATGGAAGGCGAACCCCGCGACATTCCAGCCCTGGAATGGTATGGCCAATACGGCGACAACTGGGCTAACCCTTTCCTCAAAAGTGTACCCGACTTAAAATATGCCGATACCGATGGTAACGGTGCCATCAACCACGAAGATACCCTGGCTATTGGTTTCTTCTATGGACAAACCCATGCCCTTAAACCCAACTTCCCCGCCACCAGCAAGGGCCTTCCTTTTTTCCTGGATATTCTGACGCCAAACCCCGGTATCGGCGACCTGGTGATGGTTGACGTGTATCTGGGTGACTCTCTGGAGCCCGTCATTGACCTGAACGGCTTCACATTTGACCTGAGCCTTAGCCCGGATATTGTGGACTCCGCTTTTCAAATGACTTTTGCCGACAACTCCTGGCTGAACCTCAATGCTCCTTACCTGACGCTCCAGCGCAGGCCATCTACGGGCCGCCTTGAGACCGCATTTACCCGAACAGGCAACAATAGCGTAACCGGATTTGGACTCATCGGCCGGGTCGATTTTATCATTACGGACGTCATTGAGGGCGGTAAACCGGAGAAATACCCTTATTTTACCCTTCAGGTAGACGGGCCAAACGCTCAATGGGGCAATGGTGCCATCACCCAAAGCAAGCCCATCAGCCTGAAAATACCGATGAGCTACGCTAAAACCAGCCCAAGGGCAGAAGAGCAGGTATTGGCCACGGAAAAAGATTTGCTGGTGTATCCCAACCCCGCGCAAGACTGGATCAATGTGCATTTAAATGGCAGTGCCGTCATGCGGTCAGTTGATGTGTATGACGCCGCTGGTCGGTGCATGTATCAATCAGGCGACGTTGCCCTGGAAAAAACACGCGTCTCAACCAACCAATGGCCTGCTGGCCTGTACATGCTTCGTGTACAAACCGACACGGGCGTATTGACCAAAAAGATTTATATCCAGTAGTTGATGCCTAAGAACAAGACCAGATAAATCCACAGGCCATCCAAAAAGTGCCAGTAAACCGTCAACAACCGGAGTTTTAACCTCTTTTCCGGGTCGGAAAAATACACCAGGACAGTTACGGGGTCCACCATGCGCTTGCGTGCCGTTCGGTAAAACATGACCAAAAAAGGCAGTCCGGCAATAACGTGGGCCAAGTGTACAAAAGAAATCAAGTACAGATAAGCTGCTGTGGTAGAGGTATTGAGGGCTACGTTGTGCTGAAACAGCCACCACCATGCAAGTACCTGCATAAACATAAACATGACCGACAGCCAGATGGTGTATTTTAAGAAACGCTGATACCCGTCGGTGTCGTCGTCCAAATAACATTGTTTTGACCGCATCATGGTAAAGCTGCTGCCCACCAGGATAAACGTGTTGACCCAAAACAAAACCGGAATTTGCACGGGAGGCACCTGCATGGTCACCCGGGTGTACAAGTAAGCCGCAGTGAGGGACAAGAACAACGCCGCTAAACCAAAAAGCAGCAGAAACAACATCACATTTTGAGGATGAAACAGAAATTCATCCTGTCGAGGAGTGTCGGATTTGGACATGATAAGACTTTTATAGATTTTTTGAAACAGTATACCCGTCGAATGGTTGCCCCGGAACGATTTTTGTCGCTTATTTTGCACATCCAAAACTGATGCTTATGCGCTTTGTGCTTTTTACCTTTTTAGTGGTGTTGGTGGCCTGTAATACCCGATCGGTTGTCAACACCGCTCAGGCCACGCTGGATAAAAAATCGGAACCTTATGAACACTTGTCGTGGCAGCGTGCCTGGCCGGATGCGGTATTTGACTACAATGGCTGGCACAAAACCCTCACGCATATACGACAGGAAACCGCTGCCGCTGCACGCTCGGGCAACCCTTGCGACCAACAGCAAAACAACACTGCCTGGACCCTTCAGGGGCCAGCCAATGTAGCCGGCCGCGTGAATACGCTTGCCCTGCACCCACAAAATGACGACATCCTCCTGGCCGGTTTTTCTGGTGGAGGGTTGTTTAAAACAACCGATGCCGGCCTCAACTGGAATCCCGTTTTCGATGATCAGCCAGAGCTGTCTATCGGCGACATTACGTACGATCCGCAAAATCCGGAGACCGTGTACGCTGGTACCGGCGATCCCAACATGCCCTCCACAGTGTTCAACGGACAAGGGCTTTTTCGAAGCCTCGACGGGGGAGATACCTGGCATTACCTCGCCCTCCAAAGTGTAGGCATCATCTCCAAAGTGGTGGTTGATCCGACCAATTCGCAGAACCTGTTTGTGGCATCCATGGGCAATCCATACATACGGGACAATGCGCGCGGCGTGCACAAAAGCACAGATGGTGGGTTGACGTGGACGCATTCATTGTTTGTGAGCAATCAGGCGGGCGCAAGCGACCTGTTGATCAATCCTCAAAACCCGAATATACTCTATGCTTCATTTTGGGACCGTTTGCGCAGCAACAAAGAATCCATTGTGTACGGGCCCCATGCGCGCGTGTACAAAACAACGGATGGCGGTCAAAGCTGGACGCAGCTCGGAGGCGGGCTTCCTGCTGGCTCCATGGGCCGCACCGGATTAGCCATGTCTGCCCAAAATCCGGATAAGCTGTACGCCATTTATGTAGATACCTTTTCCAGACCCGGCGGATTGTACCGCACCGTTGATGGCGGAGATACCTGGACCAGCATGAACATCGCCGGTTTGAACAATGCGTATGTGGATTTTGGATGGTATTTCGGCAAAGTACGCGTCAGCCCGGTCAACGACGAGGATGTATACGTTCCGGCAGTCACCCTTTGGCGCAAAAACGCCGGAAACAGCGGTTGGCAAATAGCCGCAGGAGCCCACGCAGACGTGCACGATCTGGTGTTCGGCACCACTGGCAGGCGCTATTTAGCCTGCGACGGAGGGGTGTACCGCAACGAGCCCGGGGTATTATCGTGGGTCAAAAGCAAGAACCTGCCCACCACCCAGTGCTACCACACCACCTACAACCCCAATACTCCGGATGTGTATTTTCTGGGTGCCCAGGACAACGGCATTCAAAAGGGCAATGGGCAGGGCATCAACAACTGGGTGTCCATTTTTTCGGCTGACGGCTTTCATTGCGCTTTTTTACCCACCACGCCCGACACCTTTTGGATAGAAATTCAAAACGGTAACGTTTATAAAACAAACGATGGTGGCGATTCCTGGCAATACGGCCAACCTGCTTTGGGCAGCAACGACAGGGTAAACTGGGATATGCCGTTTTTCATCAGTAAACACCGTTACGACAAACTCTACGGTGGAACCTACCGGGTGTATGTTTCTGCAGTAGACGGTGGTTGGGCACCCATATCGGGCGACTTGACCGACGGCATCGTCTTTGCGCCCCGCTTTCACACCATTTCTGCGATGAGTGAGTCGCCTGTGCTGGCTGAAAAACTCTTTGTCGGTACCAGTGACGCCAATGTGTGGCGCAGAGAACCCACCGGCAACTTCATCAACATCACCGGCAACCTGCCCAACCGGTATGTAACCGCAGTGCAAGGCTCCCCTACCCTGCCCAACCGGATTTTTACAACCCACTCGGGTTACCGGGACAATGAGCACATTCCACATGTGCACCGTTCGGACAACAACGGCAGTTCCTGGGTCGATATCTCCGGCAACTTGCCTCCAGTACCCGTTAACGACCTGTTTGTCCTCCCGAACAAGGCAGACAGTGTGCTCTTTGTGGCCACCGATGCAGGCGTATATTACACGCTCAACGCGGGTCAAAAATGGGAAAGACTTGGATCAAATATGCCCGTCATACCCGTGTTTGACCTCGAACACAACCCTGTGCGCCGCGAATTGGTGGCCGCCACCTTTGCCCGTGGAATCTGGACTTTCCCCCTCGACTCCCTGTACAACAATGGTCAAAGCGTAGTCGGTACGGTAGCCCTCGGCGGCACCATCAAAACCGATCAAAACCAACCGGTCGCCCAGGTGAAGGTCAACACTTCCACCGGTAATTTTGTGCTCAGCAATGCCAATGGTGCCTTTTCGCTCAACAATCAGGCAGGTTGTACAGACCAAATCCTTCGGCCCTATGCCAACAAAAACTGGCTCAACGGTGTGAGTACCTACGACCTGGTGCTCATCTCCAAACACATCCTTGGGCTCGACACCCTCGACACTCCATACAGGATGATTGCGGCTGACGCCAACCGTTCCGGGTCTATCACTACATTTGACATTGTGGCGTTGCGGAAGCTCATTTTGGGCATCGACACAACGATTCAAATCAATACCTCGTGGCGGTTTGTCCCCGCTATTTTCTCTTTTCCCAATGCACTCAATCCATTTGAAACGGCCATTCCGGACTCCATTTTGGTATCGCCGCAAGGAACTGACCAGGCTGGGCTGCATTTTGTAGGCCTCAAAGTGGGCGACGTCAATGGTTCTGCCATTGCGGGCAGCACGCAGGTGGCCGACACCCGTACCGATCAAACCTGGCCACTGTGGATGAAAGACACCCTTGCAGCAGCCGGTACAGTATTGGAATGGGATGTTTGGGGTGATTGCACCAATCTGGATGGTTTGCAACTGACCATTGCTGCGGAAGGCAACGGGATGGTGATTGAGTCGGTATCGATGCTGAACCCCGACATTTTAGACGGGCATGTGTACTTAGACAAAAGTTTCCGCCTGTGTACCGAACCGGCGTATTGGAGCAATACTCCAGCCAGGGGTGCGCAACCCCTGTTTCGCTTAAAATTGCGCTGGTTGCGCGGGGGTGCTCTATCCGACATGTTGTTCCTCACAGACACGCCTACCCCGGCGTTGGCTTACCGGAACGATGGCACAGCCTTGTTGCCTGTATTTAAATGGGGCTCGCCTGCCCCCAGTATCGTATCGGTTCTACCCAATCCGATGGGTGCCGACGGGGCCTTTCTTTGGTGCAATACGGGGACGAGTACGCCCTATCAATGCATGATTTACGACAACGCTGCCCGCCTGCTGACTACCTTAAATGGGCAAACTGGCGCACCCTTGTTTCTTTCCGGTGCCCTGTTTCCACAAAACGGTGTGTACTGGTGTCAGGTACAATTGAAAACCGGCCAGCGTTTTACACAAAAGGTTTTGGTACAAAGGAACTAGCGCAGGGATAAAACAAACACATGGACTTGCACGTGGCACCTCCTTTCTTTTTTGATCCTGTTTGAACAACTCGCTACAGCCGCATCAGTTGCGTCTCGCGAATTTCGGCAACCGAGCAACAGCCCGATAGTCCCATAGTGAGTTCCAGTTCGGCGACCCAGTTCTCGATGAGTTCCTGCACACCTGCTGCGCCATTGATGGCCAAGGCGAAACAATACGGCCGGCCAATGCCGACGGCTCTGGCACCCAAAGCCAATGCTTTGTAAGCATCTGCACCGCCCCGCACGCCGCTGTCGAACAATACAGGCACACGGTCGCGCACCACTTCTACAATCCCGGGCAAGGCGGCAATGGCGCTTACCGAGCCATCTACCTGCCGCCCACCGTGATTGGACACATAAATACCCGACACCCCATAGTCTAACGCTTTGCGCGCATCGTCTGGATGGAGAATGCCTTTGAGCACGATGGGCAGTTGCGTGTTTTCGCGCAGAAAAGCAAGGTCGGCCCATGTGATGTTGGGGCGAGAATAAATGGCTGTAAATGTGCGCACAGCCTTGAGCCCAATGCCCTGGCGCAGGTTTCGCCAAAAACCACCGGGATGTCGGCGGTTTACATTGTAAAGCGTACGCAATCCGCTAAAGGTGACGGGATTGTTACTCGCGGCAACGGGGCTGGTTAGTTCTTGTGTAATTTGTCGAAAAACAGGGTCGGAGGTGTACTGAGCGAGACCTTGTCCTTGCAAAAATGGCAAAAAAGCCAGATCCAGATCGCTTGTACGCCATCCCATCATGGTGGTATCCAGCGTAAGCACCAGCGCGGAGCAGCCACACCGTTCGGCACGCTGGAGCATGCTTACGACCAGTTCGTTTGAACGGCTCCAATACAATTGAAACCAACGGGGCGACTCGGCCATGACGGCCGCACACGTTTCCATGTTTACAGAAGCCTGGTTGGAAAAAATATAGGGTAAACCGGTGGCTGCGGCCGCACGGGCCACAGCCAGGTCGGCTTGTGGATGCGCCATTTCCAAGGCGCCTATGGGTGCCAGAAAAAATGGCGTAGACCATTTTTGACCTAAGATATCGACATGTAAGTCACGGTTTTCCACATTGCGCAGCATCCTGGGCACAATACGCCAATGGTTAAAGTCCGATTCGTTGTCGCGCACTGTCTGGTTTTGCCCTGCCCCACCATACACATAAGACCAGGCTTTTTCCGAGAGTCGGGTGCGCGCCTTTTCCAGCAGCCCCTCATAAGTGGTGGGTATAATCGGCCGAATGCCCGAAGCGCCTTTGGTGTAAACGGCGCGCTGCCTGTCTAATGCGGAAATTTTGAACTGCATAGATAACAATCAACGTTTGTGAAGAATAGATGGCGAAAAAAGACGTTTTGTCGAAAAGTCGTCTTTACCTTTGCTTAACATTAAAAGCGAAGCCTCTTTTTTACAGCCCAACACGGCAAATATGCGGTTAAAATGAGGCTTTTTAAGTTAAACCTGCTAAAAAATCAAAAAATTCCACTTATGCGACCAGTTCTTTTTTTGTTTGTTGCTTTCTTCGTCCTGTTTTCATTCCCGGTTTTACATGCTGCAGGCGAACCGGAATATGGTAAAGCCACTTATTATGCCGATAAATTGCACGGCCGCAAAACCGCCAGCGGGGAGGTATACGACAAGCGGAAGCTCACGTGCGCCCATAAAACGCACCCTTTTGGCACCATGTTGCGCATCACAAGGGTAGATAACAACGCATCTGTTCTGGTAAAAGTGACCGACCGGGGGCCGTATCACGATGGATATGTGGTAGACATTTCCCGCGCGGCAGCCGAAAAAATTGATTTGATCAAAGCCGGCACCGCCAGGGTAAAGGTGGAAGTGGTAGAAGACGATGCATCGAACAAACCGGCACCCAATCCTACACCCGAATCGATCAGCAATACAACCACGATGGCGGACAACGCCGATGTAAAAGTCATGTTAAAGTACCAGGGCACTTCAACGGCTTCGGCAAATGCGGTGGAGTCTCCTGCTACCATCCCTGCAAATACGCAAGCCAAGCCTGCCGCCACCAACGATGCTGGCGTAACATCCAACTTGTATAAGATTGAGGCAACCCCTGCTGCAAAAACCGGCTATGCGGTGCAAGTGGCGTCTTTATCGTATGGCACAGAATTGTTGAATGAACTTGCAGGGTTGATGAAAAAATGGCCCGGGAAAGTGCTGGCCAACCAGATAACGGATTCAACAAACAACGCTGTAAAATTCAAATTGCTGATAGGGCCTTACACAGACAGGGCTACTGCCGAGCAAAAGCAGCGCGAAGTGGCTGGCAAAGGCTACAAAAAATGCTTTGTAGTGTCTTTAAGCGAACTGTGATCAGGCCGAAAAGGAAGTCCCGCACCCGCAAGTATCCGTTGCATTTGGATTGTTGAACGTGAACCCGCGGTTCTCCAAACCGTGAACAAAGTCCACTTCCATGCCCAGCAAGTACAAGGCGTGGGCTTTGTTCATGGCCACCCGCAACCCGCCTATTTCAAAAACGTCGTCGTTGTCTTGCAATTGGTCAAAAGCCAACACATAGGTAAATCCTGAACAGCCACCGCCCTTGACCCCTACGCGTAAATAGTAATCATCGGGCACATGTTCTGTGTTCCGAATGGTATGCAATTGACTCAATGCACCTTCCGTCAGTTGAATAGGTGCGACCGTTTTTTTATCTAAAGTTGCAGTTTCCATATGCTAATCTTCAAATCAATTTATGCAAAGATACCCGATTTAACCTGCAATCGGGTCAAAATGTTCATCGGTTGTAGGAATTCAAATTCCGGACAGGCGCTTGTCCGCAGCAATCGTACCTTTGCTGCCCATTTTGACGAAAACCTTACACCCAATTCATTGGACACATGGAAATCTTTTTTGACATATTGAAGTACACCATACCGGCGCTCATCGTTTTTGCTACAGCATATTTCTTGCTCCAGCAGCAGATAGACGAACAGCAAAAAAGGTTGTCCGGTGCCATGCGCCGGGATTCCTTGAAACTGACGCTGCCGCTGCGTTTACAAGCCTATGAACGCCTGATGCTCCTGTGTGATCGGGCTTCCATTCCCAACACTTTATTAAGGGTGCGGGCCCCGGGCATGAGCATCGCCAACCTGCGAGGCGCCCTGATGATCGCCATCACACAGGAATTTGACCACAACACCTCGCAACAACTGTACGTCTCCGATATGCTCTGGCAGATCCTTCGGGTAGCCAGGGAAGACACCCTTTCTTTGGTTAGCCGTGCGGCTGAAGGGCTTGATCCGAACGCTGAAGATGACGTGTACATAGACCGGCTGCTGGCCGCGCTGGAAGAGCAAGGTGAGCCGGGGCCTCTCCAACGGGTGGCCATTGCGGTGCGGACGGAAGCGGGCAGATTGTTTTAGGACAACCTGCATTGCGGGCCGTTTCCCATGAACCATTCGTGGTGTTCGACTGAGCGCTTTCTGGAGGAATCAATCCCGCTTATCCACACAATGTTAATAACCAACGGCGCAACAAAACCCGGAAATACGGGCCCAACACTTTTCCACATGGTGTTGGGTATGGGAAAAACAGGTGTTTATAACAATGTGTTTTCAAATGCAAAACAGCAGTTCTAAAACCGTTTTACCCTTATTTGGATATCCGCCCGAAGGCGATGCACATTCCGGAAACAAGCTGGCTTACTGTTTGAAAATCAATCCCGTTTCCATGTGTAAAAAGGGAATATTCCCATGAAAATCTGCATAGCTGCCATTTTGAACCGAAGGCACTTTGTGCTTATTTTTTTATAAAAATTAATCATTTTTTAGTATATTATTCTGTATTTTAAACATATTTAAGCACAATTCCTTTCATGAGCATTTTCTCCACAATGTAGTTACACTACATATATTGATATTTCACCCACGACGGTGTGAGCAAATTTTTATCGAAAAAAAATCGGGCAAACGCAAGGTAGTTTGCAAAAAACGCTGCACCTTTGTAGCCCCGAGTTGATCAACATCAGCTCTCTCGAAAATCATTTACTAGGTTAAACTCCATCATCCAAATACCGTTGAGCATGACAAAAGACTGCTACATGGTGTGGGACAACTGTCTGCGTACCATCAAAAAGAATGTGACCCCACAGACTTTCAAAACCTGGTTTGAACCCATCAAACCGGTTTTGCTTGACAAAGACGTGCTGACCATCCAGGTACCCAACAAATTCTTTTATGAGTGGTTGGAAGAGCACCATATTCACTTGATCAAGACAAGCATTCGCTCGGAATTGGGCGAACGCGGACGGCTTGTATACCAGTTTCCCGATAACGGCATCCAAACACCGACACCTGCATTTGACCCAAAGCCCTCGGCAGACAAAGACGACGAGCCGGTGCCCGGTGTGTTTTCGGCAGACACCATTCGCAATCCTTTTGTCATTCCCGGCATCCGCCGTACCAAGGTGGATCCACAACTCAACGAAAATTACACGTTCGAAAACTACATAGAAGGCGACTGCAACCGCCTGGCGCGCAACGCTGGCATGGCTATAGCCGACAAACCCGGCGGAACCGCTTTCAACCCCCTTGTCATTTATGGCGAATCCGGCCTGGGCAAGACGCACCTTGCCCAGGCCATCGGCAACGAGATTCACCGCCGCTATGAGCACAAGCAGGTACTATATGTGTCGTCCGAAAAGTTTACCACACAAGTAGTCCAGTCGATCAAGACCAATTCGACCAACGACTTTGTGACTTTTTACCAAATGATCGATGTGCTGATCATCGACGATATCCAGTTCATTTCCGGTAAACAGAAAACACAGGAAATCTTTTTCCATATTTTTAACCAGTTGCACCAAAATGGCAAACAGGTCATCCTGACCTCCGATAAAGCGCCAAAAGACCTTGTTGGCATAGAAGACCGCCTGATCTCCCGCTTCAAGTGGGGGCTGAGTGCCGACTTGCAGGCGCCCGACCTCGAAACGCGCATGGCCATCCTGGAAATGAAAATTCAACACGAAGGCGTGGACATCCCTGGCGATGTACTGGAGTTCATCTGCTACAACATCAAAAACAACATCCGCGAATTAGAAGGTGCCATGATCTCCCTTTTGGCTCAGTCAACCCTCATCCGCCGAGATGTAGACCTTGACCTGGCCCGCGAAGTCATCCGCAGCTTTGTGTCCAACATCAGCAAAGAAATTACCGTCGAATTTATACAGGAATTGGTGGCAGACCACTTTAGCGTACCCGTCGACCGGCTAAAACAGGAAACACGCAAGCGAAACGTCGTTATTGCCCGCCAGTTGTCTATGTATCTGGCCAAAAAACTGACCAACAAGTCGCTCAAAGCCATAGGCGATATCTTTGGCGGTCGCGACCACTCTACCGTCATCTATTCGTGCAAAGCCGTACAGGACATGATGGACACCGACGCCCTCTTCAAAGACACCGTGGGTGAACTGGAGAAGAAAATCAAGATGAGCCTGAACGCTTAAAGGGTTTACCACTCAGTCTTTTTAGCGGTCAATCACCCTATCGGAGCAGCGTCACATCTCCCTTATAGACAATCTTTTCGCCATCGATAAACCGAACCAGGGCGTAATAAATATACACGCCGGGTACCAGGTCTTCTCCATTGAGTTGCCCGGACCAGAAAACAGACGGGTCGTTGGGCAGAAAATCGGTTGCTTCAAACAACTTTTCGCCCCACCGATCGAACACCATAAACGATTCAACAGAAGCCACATCGGTACCGCCATACACTTGCAAAACGTCGTTGAGGCTGCTGTTGGGCTGTATCACATTCGGAATGTACACGCGACGGGGTTTCTGAACCACGACGGTAAGGCGGTCTGTAGCCACACATCCATTGGTGTCTATCACCTGAACGCTTAAAATGGTAGACTCCAAGGCTAAAAATGCCTGTGAAGGTGTGCCTGCGCGCGCGGTATCGATCAAAGGCGTCCAAATCAAGGTGTCAAGCAGCGAAACGGGCACCGTTAGTGCTGCCTCCACTACAGCAGGGTCGCCCATGTCCAGTTCAAGATCAGGGCCCAGCTCCACACTCAAAGCGACACCGGACGAAACTACAATGGTGTCCGATGCCCATTCACAACCGTTTGCATCCCGCAGTCGAATGGTGTAATCTCCTGGTTCAAGCAGTTGAAATTGCGTTTGTGCCTCAAATGGCCCGTTGTTCAAAGAGACCAGAACAGGCGGATGCGAACTTTCAATGTTGCTGACCACAATGCTGCCGTTGTTATCCCCAAAACACGTTTCCGCTTGTGTTGCTATTGACTGTGCAATGGGCAATTCCGCATCTGATTCCACCACCGCTTGATCGGTATCCGAGCAGCCCTCCAAACTGGTTGCAATAAGGGTATACACACCAGGCGTATCCACCGCCAACTTGAGGTCATTGCCAAGCAGGGTATTGCCCAAAAACCACTCATAAACAACATTGATGCCCGTGCCTGCCCCGCCCAGGGTAGCACTCATGGCATTGCAGTTCAGCAAATAATCCGGCCCGGCGTCCGCTACCGGTACCGGATGCAGCACGACCGTCACGGTGGCTTCGTCGTCTTCGCACGGTGCCGGGGCGGGCACGGTGTACCGGAATCGATAAGTGCCAGCCAGATTGGAAGTGGGCAGAAAAGTGCCTGTGGCTGCATTGAAAGTACCCGATAAAGCTGGCAAAACAGACACATCGGCCCATTGGCCTCCTGGATCATTGCCGCTCAACAGCGATCCCAATATGATCAAAGGGGACGGACCCGCGCAACGCGCGGTCGGGGGCAAAGCCATTCCCGCAGTAACGGGCTGGTTCACCACAACCGTCACACTTTGGTTCAGCACACTGGTGCAGGCAGGCGCGGTGCCATCGCTCACCGATACCAAGGTGTATGTTGTAGTGTTGGCAGGCGATACGCCGAGGCTGAAGGGCTGTGCATTGGCAAGGGTTTGGCTGATGATACCCGAAGTGCCGGATTGGTACATGACCTGCAATGGGAAAGTGCCCGTACCGGAAATGGAAAGCGTGGCGCTGCTACCGGCACAAATGGTAGCATCGCCATTCAACACCGCAGCAGGCATAGGCTTCCACTGCACAGGAGCGCCGGGTGCCACACTCAGACATGGATCTGCCAGATCCACCGAGCTGCCCAAACTGTTGCCCGCCACGGCAGAGATGTAGTAGGTCACACCCGTTTGCATACTGGCACCAAAGTCAAATACCGGTTGATTGCTGGTGGCCAGCACCGTTCCCAAGGCATTTGCCGGCAAATCATGCAGGATAAATTGCACCGCATCATTTCCGTCCAGTATCGCATTGTTGTCCCAAGCTGCATTGGCAGGGGTGTTGGCGCAAAAGATGGCCGGCGTGAGCACCATGCTGCCCGCATGGGTGGCACAAGGACACGCATGGCTTCCCGTGAAAACCTCGGATATACATCCGTTGGCATCGGCTATTGAAAACAGGTACACACTGTTCTCTACCAACGGCGACGATGTAAATGTGTTGCCATTAAAGATACCGCTCAGACCCGTCACCGCATACGGCGTTTGTCCACCCTGCACGTCAAACGACAATGTGAACTGTGTATTGGTAGAGTTGCACGCAGGCACAATGTTGGTTACCTGTGGCGTTTCCTGAAAACGGATGAGCACCGTATCCGCATCCGTACATGTACCGTTTGTTTCCGTCCACACCAAGCGATATGTGCCATAATTGCCGACTTGAACGCTGGATGCTGGAGCGGCAGGATCCGCAAACACGGCCGTTCCGGCACCCGAAGCTACGCTCCATTGACCACCGAACGCGCCGGCTGCGGCTTGCAGCACAATGTTGAGGCCACACGTGGCATCGTCTGTTCCGGCATTTGCAACCGGATTTTCCAGAAAAACCACTGGCTGACCCTGTGCCACAGCAAAACATGGATCATCAGGATCCGGGAATCCGGCCGTGTTGTTGCCTACAACGGTAGAAACGTAGTACGTTTGCCCGTACGCCATACCCGGCTGAAAGGCAAATACACCTGTCTGATTTTGTGCAACTACTGTACCAAGGGTGTTGCCCGCGCCTGTATGCAGGACGTATGCCAGCACATCATTGCCGTCCAGCACACTTCCTCCCTGTAGTTGAGCTGTAATGGAGGTCCCTTCGCAAGCCGTAAGCACCTGTGTGCTCATCTGGCCAGCGTTGGAAGTGCAATTGCAGTCATAAATGCCCGTTATTGGCATCGAAGCGCATCCATTAGCATCCGTCAGGACAAACACATAGGGCGTCCCGCTTGGTATTGGTGGTGAAAGATAGGCACCAAGGGCAAGCAGATTGCCGTTGATCGAATAAGGCGCAAGCCCCCCTGCGATGTCAAACGATACCTGATAATTTTCATTTGCAGCGTCGCAAGTTTCCGCAATCACGCCTGCTGCCGGCGCATCGTTAAAATTCAACACCACCTCATCGGTATCCGAACATCCGTTTTCGGTGAGGGCCCAGGTCAACGTATAAGCGCCGTACACAGACGCCAGCGCATTGGCGGTCGGGCTGGCCGGATTATCAATCTGTAAAGTCCCGCCAACGGGTGAGGCTGTTACCGACCACACACCCGCAGCACCATTTCCGGCAATAGCCTGGGTCAATCCGCAGGCCCCCTGGTCGATGCCCGCGTTGGCCACCGGATTTTGGTAAAACACCACGGGCTGGCCCGGCGATACGGACAAACAGGGGTCGGCAGGGTCTGGAAAACCGTTCAAGGCATCGCCCACTGCGTAGGATACATAATAGGTGTTGCCGTACACCATTCCGGGCTGGAAGGTGAAAGTGCCGCTTGTATTTTGCGCCCACACGGTACCCAGAAAAACGCCCGGATTGCTGTGCAGGACATAAGCGGCAGTGTCGTTTCCATCCAATATGGCACCACCGAGGTACTGCGCACTCACCGAACCGCCTTCGCAGGTGCTGAGCGCTTGTGGGCTCATTTGCCCTGCAAAAGTGGTGCAATCGCAGTCAAACGCGCCGCCGACAGGCTGCGAAGTGCAATTGTTGGCATCCGTCACCACAAAAGAAAATGCTTGTCCACTTGCTATCGGATCAGAAACAAAATCATTGCCCGTGACCACACCGCCGGGCACGCTGTAAGGCGCAACGCCCCCGGTGATTGTAAAGGAAATGGTATAGTTCTGATTGTTGGCGTCGCAATCCGGCACAATTTGCCCCACTTCCGGGGCGGCGTTAAAGGCGATTTGTACCGTGTCCGTATCTGTACAAGTGCTGTTGGTTTCTGTCCAGACAAATGTGTACGTGCCGTTTTGATCCACGGAAACGCTGCTGTTTGGATTGGTGGCGTCTGCAAAAACAGGGGTGCCGGGCCCGGCGATCACCGACCATACACCTGTGCTGCCAGACACGCTGTTGATGGCGTTTAAACCAATGGAGGAGCCACAAATGGACGCATCGGCACCGGCTTGTGTGCTGGGTTGAGCCGATACAACAACGGGGAAACACTGTTGAGGGCTTGGGCCACAATCGCTTCCCGCCGATACGCACACATCGCCTCCCGGCCCGGCAAGCCAATCCACCACGATGGATGCTGTCGATTGGCCCGAAAGGATGACTCCGCCGGCAGGAACGGTCCAGTTGTATGATGTCGCCCCTGGAATGGCTGTTGCGCTGTACACCCCGCTTGTCCCGGCGCACAAAAAGCCATCGCCCGCCAACACCGGCAAGGGCAACGCGGGGCTAATACTTACGTCTATACATGCCTGTTGACTGGTGCCACATGCGTTGGCCGCTGCCACGCACAAGGAACCCGTAGGGATATTAGGATTCCAAACCACTTGAACGGCAGGCGTGCTGTCGCCCGCAATAATGACACCGCCGTTGATCTGCCACAGATACGCACCCGCAACCGGTGCAGCGGTGTACGTTTCGGTGTTGCCGGCACATACTACGGTGTTTCCAGAGGCCGCGGGTGCAGGCGGTACAGCCCCAACAGATACCGGCAAGCAAACGGGTTGACTGTTTCCGCAACGGCTGTTGGCCACTACGCAAACCTCACCATTCGGAGCAGTAGCCCATCTAATGGTGATTTGAGGAGAACCTTGTCCGCTCAAAATGGTAGCGGGTGCCGTAACCGACCAGGTAAAGGAATCTGCCTGTGGCAACAACGGGATGCTGTACACAACCGTCGAATCGGCACAAACTGCCGTTAAGCCAATGGGTTGGTTGGGCACCGGAATAGTGTCTACCAGTACCGGAAAGCAGGTTGACGGCCCCGTTCCGCAAGCGTTGATGGCCGCTACGCAGACGTTGCCAGCCATCAACGTATCCCAGGAAACAACAACGCTGGCGGTGTTTTGGCCGCCATCAATGGATACGCCTGCCGGTACGGTCCAGGCATACCCGCTCGCGCCCGGAACCGCAGCAATGCTGAAGGTGTCGGACAAGTTCAGGCAGATGGTGGAATCGCCGATGATGTTTCCCGGTGCCGGGGGCGTGCTGTTGTCTACAGTGACCGATACCATGGCCGTGTCGCAGCATTGGGTACCACCCGAATTGCGGCATACCCGGAGCGAGTAGTCTCCGGCGCTGCCGATGGTGGCATTGATGGTGTTGGCGGGGCCGAGGATGGTGCCCCCGTTGCTTGCCGACCAGGTGTACACGGCGCCGTTGCCCGAACTGGAACCCAAACCAGACAGCACCGCCGAGGGTTGCCCACAGCTCAGCACCGGAGGCGGTTGAATGTTGGCAATGGCGTTAAGCACCGAAACGTTGAGGAATACCGTGCTGTCGCAGCCATTTATATTTTGCACCGTTTCCTGGTAATTGCCTGCCGAACAGGCTGTAGGAAACAAAGGATTGGCCGAGCAACCGTCTGCGCAAATCACTTCATTGAGAAACACCAGGTTGGGCTGGTTGACCGTCAGGTTTAGCGTGACTTCGTACGGGCATCCGTCTTGCAGCAGGGTTCTGACGTACGTGCCGGATTGGCAGTAGAATTGATTGAAAAACTCGTAACACTGCGGCGCGCAAATGACGGCCGTTTCTTCCACATCATCGGGTATGGGTTTAATGGTGACGCCTACACAGTTGACCGACACGTCTCCGCAAAAGGGCGTCTGCACGGCGTTGAGCTGGTTGCGCAATTGCGCGACGGTCAGTACACCGTTTGGGTCGGGTATATCTCCGGCATCGGCGGTCAGGTAGGACAAGCCGCAGACCGTGTAGGTGCCGGCGGGAAATGCCGTCAGGTCGGGTTCGGACTGGATGGACTCAATCACACCGCCCGCGCCGGCAATGACGTACGCATAGCTGTACTGGTTGACGGGCGGTGCCACTGCGGGCGGCACGTATGTTGGTGGCAGGTTCAGTGCCAGGTCCTGGCTGCCTTCGCAGAGCACCACGTCATTTTGGGTCAGGTTGCCCGCATCCGCAATGCAATTGAAACAGCTGATGCCCGACGGATCACAAAAGATGATTTCGTAATCGTACAGGTTGCCGTCGTCCTGCGCTTGTCCGTCCGTCACATTTAGCGTCCAGGTACCATTTACGGGTCCTGTAAAGTTTTGCAGACAGCCGGTAAACGGGTAATAGCTACCGGTGTAGTTGTTGTTCATGCCCCAGTTTTGGCCGTTGTTCCAGGTGTTGTTAAAGCCCGGGTCGGGCGCCACTGCGGGGTCGGCGCAAGGGAGGAACGTGACAAACCAGTCGGTGCCCACATTGCCCATGTTGGTGCAAAAGGGCAGTTGGCCGATTGGGCCCACGAGTGTGACGGTCTGGCCCGAGGGTGAGGTGAGGGAAATGGAAATGTCGCAGAGGGCCGTATGGTCAAAATGGATGATGACGGCGCATACCCCCTGGCCGTTTTGGCCGAGTATGGGGTTGGCAGCATTTTCGACTGTGATGTAAAAGTTGCCGACGAAGAAGTCGGGCATGTACAATGGGCAGTTGGTACACTCGCATCCGCCGCCTTGCGCTTTCAAACTGAGTGAATGACACATCAACACGCCCCAAAAACACAACACAGCGACACGTCGTAAGTATTTAACTGCGCGATAAAAGAGCATGGTAATTTTCTGTTGGTCGATAGCATCCATAGAGCAGAGCGGGTGTTGGCATGCGCCAAATGTTTGATTTGATGATCCAAAGTTAGGGAAATGTCACAAAAAAAACCCTGCCGACATTTCATCGGCAAGGCCTTCATCAAAACACGCTTCATTTCGGGGTAAATTTAAGCCGTCTTTCAAAGAGATGCAAGTATGCGTTTAGAAAATACATCCAAAAATGCCATAAAATATTTTTAAAATAATTGAAGCCAACACTTGTTTGTATAAAGCAAACCGCATTATCTTTGCGTCCCCAACGGAGAGTTGGGTGAGTGGCTGAAACCACCGGTTTGCTAAACCGACGTACGGGTTAAACCGTACCGAGGGTTCGAATCCCTCACTCTCCGCACTTTTTCGGGGCGTAGCGCAGCCCGGTAGCGCACCTGCTTTGGGAGCAGGGGGTCCCAGGTTCGAATCCTGGTGCCCCGACATTTGAGGAGTTACAAACGTTGGTTTGTAGCTCCTTTTTTATTGGTAAGCCATTTGCAAGCAAAAAACGCGTGATACGGGCTGATATGGTCTTCTCCGCCGCAGAAAATTTTTCGTAGAAAAAATATACGCCCCGTTTCCAGACTGCACGGCGTGAAGCATCTGTGGAACGAAGGAAGGCCGCGGACACCTTGTTGACCGGCGCGGGAGCGAAGCCCCAAGAAATCACGTAGACAATACAAATTCTATTAGCCGTTTCACCGCGTTAACGGCGGTGTCATAGGTTGGAACATCCCCTTGCATCGCGTATGAAACACTATTTACAAAAGTGTCATATTCTGCACGGTATTCTTCGGCTTCATTTGTCAAAGTCCCAATCAACAATCCGAATTTCTCATTCGGCGTGAGTTCCGAAATCTTCTTGTTGCGTTCATTATCCTGCTGCAAAACAGCCTGCACCAGTGCTGGAAATTGAGTGCTAGCCCTCGCCCCGGTTTCCAGCATGGCAAGGTCGTGCATATGGCGTACTAAAGACCTGTCTTCTGGTTTATCTTCTGGCGCTTGCATAGGGATTCTCCACACTAATGCACTGAGTTTATCTGCTGCAATTTCCACGGGGTCTATACAAGCTATCTTATCCACCTCAGGGCAATCATTTTTTAACTTGGCAATAAAAGAAGTTACCTGGCCTCTAATTAAAGAAAGTTTTGGTAGCGCAACCGTGAACTCCAGTTGAAGATGTGGTCTCAAACCTGCAACAGGAGCAAAATATGATGTATAATTGATGTTGAAAGAAAAAAATCGGTTGCTATCCCTCGCTGTCAGGCTTGTACGATCAACTGCAAACCCGGCCTCTTCCAATGCGTCTATCACTGAATTTTTAAACTTGGAAAGTGTTGTCTTATTAGGAGAAGTCTCATCCGTGATAACCTTGAAATCAATATCTTCGGAGAACCGTTTGACGAGTCCATGCGCTTTTGAAAGCGAGGTTCCACCAGAAAACACAATTTTGTAGCCTGTCAAACTCAAATTTGCCATAAAGGCCAAGGCTTGTGTAACATACCAATCCTTTTCCACCATCGCCGGATCAATGGCCAATTCTGCGGCGGCTTGCTCAAAAATCTGCTTACCTGGTAATTGGTTCATAGGTGATGTAGTTTCCGTTGTAGCCAATCTTGCGGCGGATACGCCCTTTTACCGCGATCATGCGACCCGTTGGAACCTGGGTAGTTCTTCCTGCATTATACTCTTTTTCAAGGAAGGATGGCGCCGTTTCCCTCCCAAGGCGTTTCAGGGCTTCCTCGGCAAGACTTGGGAGCGGTTTTTCGGGAATCAGTTTTCCGCTAAGTGTGGATGTCGTTGCTTTGGCATAAAGCCCATAGCCAATTCGGATAACTTTGCCTTTTCCCGCCAACCCTCTTAATACGCGGCCCACCTGATCATACCCCCCCAGATCGGAAAAATCTGTACGAAAGAAGACTGTTACCTTCTTTTCTCGCGAAATACGCTCGATTATTTTGTTTTCCAATAGATTTATTCTGCCCATTTCCAGAAAACCTTGTTTGCAAATATACGACATAACAACTGCAAATATACGACATTATTTGGGCTTGTTTCAAGCTTGTACTTAGGGGAGCGTAATACGGTCTGCTATGCCTCGTGGCGAACAGTGGGGGAAGACAAGGGTCAACGGGAGGGGGATCACCCGGCCTGCACGGCGTGAAGCGTCTGTGGAACGAAGGAAGGCCGGGGATACCCGTTGACCGGCGCGGGAGCGAAGCGCTAAAAAAGAGGGAACCCAATAAACTGATAGGTTAAAAAGTTGATTAAATCGGATGAGCATATGCTGGATATTTAAGGATTTACACCTCCCCCGAACTTACCACCACATCAAAATCCACTTTCAGCGCATCAAAATGTTTACGCCCGCAGCGGATGCGGTCTGCTTCGGAGTTGCGGAGTTTTTCAAAGTCTTTGGTGCCCTTTGTTTCGCGCACCAGATAAATGGTTGCATCATCGTGTTTGACTACCGCCCAGTCGGGGTTGTAATTTCCGATGGGCGTTTCAATGGCAAACCAGCGCGGCAGTTTCACGAAAAGTTTGATGTCCTCCCGTTTGTCCAAGTCTCCTGCAAATTTTCGTTCTACTTCGCTATCATATACCACTGCGTCGTACACTGACTTTTTCACCTCTAAGCGGCTGCTCAGATAACTCAAAACCTCCTCATCCTCAAACAAGCGCATACTCCATTCCTGTTCCGCAATGCGTTCATATTTTATGCCGTCAATCATCATTCGGTGCAGCTCTCGGCTAATGATACTCGCCACTGCATCCATAAATTTTTGCGGGTTGACTGCGAACTCCGCCAAACGGTTGCTCTTAGTTAAAATATCAGCCAGAGTACGACGCGTAAGCTCTGTTTCTTTCTGCAAGTAAGCAATGATGTCCGGCAAACCGCCCATGTATTGGACGCGCTGATAATTAGAGCGGGTTTCCTGCGCCGTCACACCTTTCGCCTCTACGCCTAAAAGGGCTTCTTTATATGAAATTTGTACCGGCTCAATTTTATCCATCTGTTTGATGGCCTTCACTGATGCTGTGATCAATTCATCGGTTGAGTAGTTTACCTCGTAAGTAGTTTTGAACTTGATGCGGCTCCACAGTTCTTCAAACTCAGGATCAAGAAATACCTGCTTGTTGATGCGCAGTTTTTTCGGCTCTTCGTCTTTTTTGATATGTCGCTCCAGTTGGTACGATTGCAAAACAGAAATTACCTCTGCTTCTATTTCTTTTAGGTCGCCGGAAAGTCCCAGGGTAAAACCAGCTTGTTGCGGGTTGAAAGACGGCTTGATTTTTCCGCTGTCATCCAGGAAACCTTTACTTACCAATTCCCCCCAAACTTTCTCTGACTGGCTACGTCCAAGCCTTACCTCTTCTTCGTCAACAATTTGTACAATTTTTGCAAAGCCAATTTTCGGCACTTTGCCAAAGGTTACGCCACAATCATCTTCATATTCTGATTGAAGTTTGCGGGCAAATTCGTCGTAACTCTCATTGGCAATGACGGTCAGCTTGTTGATGTTGTCATCAAATACCCGATTGCCATTTTGATTGACTGGCAAGCGCAGCCCGCGCCCGATTTCCTGGCGCTTCTTCATCGCAGAGTTTGTCTCATTCAACGTGCATATCTGAAACACGTTCGGATTGTCCCAGCCCTCGCGAAGGGCAGAGTGGGAAAAGATGAACTTCAAAGGCTCCTCAAGCGAAAGCAACTGTTCCTTGTTTCGCATGATTTTGGAGTAGGTGTCATCATCGGCTTGTGTTGCGCCGTTGGTATCTTTGAAAACGCCTTTTTTGTCCTGGGAAAAATAGCCGTCGTGAATTTTTTCAACGGGTTGGGTGTCCAGTTCCTTGTATTGCGGCAAAGCAACCAGGTCTTTGTAATGCTTCTCAAAAAGTAAGGCGAACTTACCTTTTTCGGCCTTTCCGTCTTCCGTGTAGTCGCGGTAATTCGCAACCCGATCAATGAAGAAAAGCGAAAGGACTTTGATTCCCTTGCCGCTCAACTGCAATTCTTTATCCAGATGTTTTTTGATGGTATTGCGGATTTGTACTTCTACCAAATCCTCCCGGATACCACCCCGTTCCTGACCAAGGTATAGGCGGCCGGCGTTGAAATCAATGAACTCATTTCCGGGTTCTGCGCTGATGTCCAGCACCTCAAAACCATTGCGGTACACCTCGCGCTCATTCGATAAAGCAAACAGATCGGCAGCCTGTTTTACCCAAATATCTTTCTCGTTCACCTTGCCTTTCCCTTGCACCTGAATGCGGATTTTTGCGCGGATACCGCTTTTGTTATCCGTTTCCAGCAATTTTACATAGGCTGCATTTTGTGCATTTGCGCCCTCTACCGAGGCAACGACGATCTGCTTTACCAGGCGCAGCTCGTATGCCTTTATCGGGTCAAGTTTGTAAACCAGGTTGTACAGATTTTTGTGCGTAGCAGAGTAACGGAAGATGCAAAGCGGGTTCAGTGATTTGATGGCATCCTGCGCTCGCGGCGTGTTATCTACACTTTGCGGCTCGTCAATAATCACAATCGGTCTGGTCGCCTGCACGAACTCGATGGGACGCCGCCCGGAGAGTTTATCACTCTCTTTAAAGATGACGTTACTCTTTTTATCGTCCTCGCTGTCAGAAAAGTCTTTCCGGAAAGCATCAATATTGATAACCATTATTTGCACCTGATTGCTGGTGGCAAACTGGCGCAAACGATTGGCTTTTTTACTGTCATACACGAAATGCTCAAACTCGATGTTGTTGTATAAGGCTCGAAAATGATCACCGGTGTTTTTGATGTTAAATAGCGTTCCTTCCCGGATCGCTACACTCGGCACTACGATGATGAATTTTTTGAAACCGTATTTCTGGCTCAATTCAAAAATAGTACGCAGGTACACATAGGTTTTTCCAGTGCCCGTTTCCATCTCTACAGAGAAGTTCAAACCATTTTGGGCAAACTCCTTTTCAGGAATAGTATCAAGGTCATTTTCCTCCTGGACCTTGTTCAGGTTTTTCAATATCGTCTCATCATCCAAAATCAGGTTGTTTCCGATACCTAATTCAGTTTGAAAAATACTGCCTTGCCCTGATGTGCCTGCCGTGTTAATCTCCACGGTAAAATCACCAAGATTCAATGGTTGCCCATCGAAAAGATTGGTGATGCTTTCCACAGCAGCAATTTGGAAGGCTTGGGTGCTGTCAAATTTTAGTTTCATGCCTTGGCCTTGTATTTCTGCTGTGGATGATTGGGTGTACTCGGATATAGCCGCTCAATCAATTGCTGTTCAACGAGTCGGGGTATTATTTTATCCTTAAGATATTTAGGTTTCTTTCCTGAGTACTTTCCAATTTCTTCTACAGATTTAAATTCGGACTGACAATATTCAATAATGAGTTTATTTAAGGCATCGGGTTTTAATCTTTTTTGTGCCGTCGAGGTGTCCTCCTTAAGCGTTGAGGTGTCCTCCTTAAGCGTTGAGGTGTCCTCCTTAGCGGTTGAGGTATCCTCCTTAGTGGTTGTCAATTTGGGAAAAGAGTCCCCCGATTCAAAAAGTGATCCCTGAGTGCCCGTGGGAACTATTTTGTTATCCGCTGTAGAAGCGGGTGAATATTGCGTATTCAACTGATAAACCGTACCCCTCCCTTTTCCGGACGGGAAAAGGTACCCAGCAGCACAAAGATCCTTTAAGAGTTTGGATATCTCGGAAGGGTGGTCTCCAATTAACTGTTGTAACCGGGTGTTGGTAATCGAGCCTTCGATCTGGGCGGTAGTTAGCGCAACCAAAGAATTTCCAAAAATTTGCCTGATGCCCACTCCAAATAAAGACGCCAGCGCGTCCATTGATTTTGGTGAAATCAGACTTTCCATGCGCAAAAACAAATCGAACCGCGAAGGTTGTTGATTTACCTGAATATAGGGTTTACGCCAGTGCAGTCCTTCCCAGGCTGATAATATCCGGGTACTGCCGGAGCCTGCTTTTTCACCAAACCCGAGGAGTACGAACATCGTCTGAATACTGTTGTTCCTCGGAATGCTTATCCCTCCTTTATAATATTGCTCCACTGTAATCAGCATATTTCCAGGATTGGAAAAAACAAAATAATCCGGATACTTCCTAACAACTACCCCGCCGGGAGCCGAGTAGTCCGTATGTACCAAGGCGTTTACCAGGGCTTCCCGCAACGCTTCATGAAGCGTACTTTCATCCATCCGCTGTCCATCTTTCAACTGAAAAGGCTTGGGTAGGGTTCCGCTTATCTTAGGCCAAATTCGTTGATAAAACTGGAAAATATTGGCCTCCCATGTACCATCGGGAAACACTCTGTCAGTCCACCGCTGATTTGGATCGCTTATTTCCTGATAATCGAGATGGTAATCGGGAAATGAATCTATAATTGCCTGATGTTTTCCAAACATCAATAAACCGGCCACCGTAAGGCCTTCTTTTTTGGTATGACGATCCATTCGCCAGGCGCCTATTTTTGTCAGTAAGCCCGGGTCGTCTTCAGTTAAAAAGGGATGGCCCGGCTTCGCGGATCGGAACAGTTGCCTGAATTGGAGAATACTGCGTTCATCCAGATCATCCAACGAATAATTATCGAGAATCCGGACATCCGGCTTCTGCGGCAATGCATCGGCAATCATTTGTCGCACTTCATCGGCAGTACATAAATAGTCGCCCGTATGGTTGCGCTTATACGTGCCCCGAAGCGGGTCCGGGCCAATATGAACTGGTTTGTAGCGATAGTCCGCTGCCGGCACATGGATAACCAGTACAAAATAACCTGGTTGAACTTCAATACTTTTTACATGACTTTCTGAAAGTATATTGGCACTTACTTTCCCTTTGTTATTCACCTGATTCCAAAAGTCCTGTTGAAACTTTGATACCTGTGCTTGAGCCAGCCCATCTAGGTGCAATATGTCCTCCTTTTCAGTTATGCCTAATACGATGTTGCCGCCTTCCGAATTTGCAAATGCCGAATAGGTTTCCCATAAACTGCCAGGCATGCCTCCTTTGGCACTTTTACACTCCAGCTCATAGGATTCTCCTAACAATTGGTTGTCATCCAATATTTCATATATATCCAGCTCTTTCATGTCTGCAATTTACACCGTTCTAAAGTTTACCACCCCCTTGCTTTTCATCATCTGCACCGCATTGGTTTTCAATTGGTCATTGTCCTGAAAGCCTTCATCCAGGCAGATCACCCGCGTGGGTTTGCGCTCGGCCATGGCCTTTATCACCTCATGGCTTAATTGCTTTTCCAGGCAGATCAGCAATTCTCCGCCGGCTATGCTGAACACGTGTTTGCCCTCGATGGTCAACTGCTCGATAGCAGTTGTCAATTCAAATCCGGATTTCAGGAGCAACTCATACAAGATGGCCTCCTGCTCCGCTTCCGGGGATATGTGATCCACATGGGAGAACAGTTGTTTCTGGATGGCCTCCGGCGTTTTTTCTACTCCGGCGTTCCAGAGGTTGAAGTTGGACTTTTGCAGTTTGAAGACTTTGAAGCCTAAATCTTGTGGGGCTTGTCCTTCGCTGAAAAGGGTTTTGGCACTCTTTTGTTCTTTTTTTATTTTTGCACTGACTCGACGGATGCGCTCCTTACTAATATCGGCAATTGTTTTATACCCAGTTTTGTGCGCTTCGCTACTTTCCTCTGTTGGCTCTGGAATTTGGACACAGATGAAGTTGCGATTGCCTTTGTCTTCACCATTTAAATCAAATATGGCGTGGGAGGTAGTGGCAGAACCCGCAAAAAAATCGAGAACAATATCCTTCTCAGAATTTGATGTTGAAATGCCCAGAATTTTTTTGATTAAGCCCGTAGGCTTAGGGTGATCAAATAATTTTTTTCCATCAAAAAGGCTATTTAAGTCTCTAGTCGCTTTCTTGTTCCCCTCAATGTCAGACCAGTTATTAGCGGCCTGTTTAATTCCCTCACCTAAATAATGCTTTTGGTAAACCTGCCATTTTTCCTCACCATCTTTTTTTACCTTTTTCCAAACAATGAATCCTTCATTATTTAATTCTAAATATTTTTCTCTGCTACAAATCCATCTGCTTTCCCAACCCTCAGGCGCAATTGGATAAATTTCGGTATCGTCAGGAGTTTTTATGGGATAGTACATAGTAGGCCTATCTTCACGTCTATTCTCTCCGCCTGTTCTTCTGAGAGATCTTATTAAGTATTTGCCTCTTTCATCTTCTTGGTCGTAAATATCCAGGTCTGAATCAACCATAGGAAGGCCTTGAAATTCAAATTTTTCACTTTTTGAAAAAATTAGAATATAATCCAATTCACTAGAAATTTTTAAGTTGCCACTTCCCATTCGAGTACCTGTAGACCTAGAGATTAATCCTCTATAATTCTCCTCTCCATATATTTCATTACATAAAGCTCTCAAATTATGTAACTCATTATCGTCAATAGAAATGAAAATACATCCATCTTCTTTTAAGAGGTTTTTAGACAAAAAGAGCCTTGGATACATCATGTTCAACCACTTGCTGTGGAAGCGTCCGTCCGTCTCAGTATTAGTGTTGAATTTCTTGCCTTCGGCATCTATCTGTCCTGTATAGGCAAGGTAAGTCTCAAGGTTCTCGGAGTAATTATCCGGGTAAATGAACTCATTTCCAGTATTGTACGGCGGGTCGATGTAGATCATCTTCACCTTACCCAGATATGATTTCTGGAGCAGTTTCAATACTTCCAAATTGTCACCTTCAATGAATAAGTTTTGGGTTGTGTCAAAATCCACACTTTCTTCCCGTGCTGGCACTAAAGTAGCAATACTCGGTTGCTGAATGGTTTTGAAGCATTCACTTTTGCCCGGCCAGTTCATGCCGTAGCGTTCTTTTCCGGTATCTACAGCTTCTCCCAATGTCAGGCGCAGTTTATCCCAGTCCACTTTGCTGCCTTCTGTGAAGGCTTCCGGGAAAATCTCTTTCAGGCGCTCTAGTTGGTGCGCTTTTATATCGAGGGAAGTAAGCGGGAGTTTTTCGATTTGTGCCATAATGTTTTATTCTTTGTCTTTTTTAGCGCGGTTGAAATACCGTAAGGTAAGTTGAGCATTTTCGAGTGTGGTTGGCCCACCCTTGGAATACGGAGTGATATGATCCACTTCTGCATCTTCAATTGCCAGAATTTTCTGGCCAGAGATTGCACAATATGGGCGTTCGTTGAAAAGTTTTTCCTTTATGCTGAAAGGGAAAACTCTTTGTTGGTATGAATTGCTCCCGATAATCTCATCGAGCGTATCCATCCAAATGCGAAAGCGGCGTTTTACATTATCGGTATCGGAGGTTTTATAGGCTATGAGCAATTGGAACTCTTCGTTATTTATCATCAAATCCAAAAGAGCCTCTCTGATGTAGTCTGCTTTTGCCAGCACTTCGTTTTTGGAGTAGTTGCGAAAGCCTACCATTTGTAAATCAAACAGTGCAAGATTAATCTGATCCTCAGCCCAACTGCCTTGAGGAGAATCATGCTTTCCCGGAATATATCGTCGGAATGCGTGTGTGCCAAAGACAATTTTTACCAAGTCGGTGCAATGAAGAAACCTATCTTTGTACTCTTTGCACTTGGCATCGGACATCTCACGATTTTCCCTCAATTCCTTGTTACAGAACTGTTTCATTGGAGATTTATAATTGACGTACGATTTTTCTGACAATGCAAAAAAACGCAAAATCAGACCGCGATAAATCATGCGTACTTTGTAAGTTTCCTTCCTGATTAAATTGTCAAATATGTCATTGTCCGCCAGTTCTGCAAGCAGTTTTATATACCTTCCTCTGTAAACAGTATTCCGAATTTCATCTTCATTGAGCTTGGTTGCTCCAGTGTTCAATCGTTCAAATATTTCAAATTTTATGTCTTCATTGGACTCCTTTTTGATGATGACGGAGTGAATCGTTGTGGTCTTGATTTTGGTTTGCAACTCCTTGTCAAGATGTGCAAAGGATTTTCGGTTGAGTTCCGGTATAACCTTCAGGCCGTACAACTTGAACTCTGTACCATTGGGAAATTTACCTTCTACAAAAGAGATAAAGGATGTAAGGCGTTGCTGTCCATCAATCACCGAAAAAGTTCCGTCTTTTTCTTCTGCCAAATAGATAACAGGGATCGGCACATCCATCAGAACGGACTCAATAAGCCTGCTAGCGATTTGAGTAGTTGCCACGAAGTTCCGTTGATACTCAGGTTGTAGTATCAAATCGCCATCGTGCTTCATTGTTTGGAACTCACGAATTGAAAAATCCTTGGCCTGCCAAATGATTTTTCGTTGCCCCTGTTCAATCTCTATGGATTGATCATCAGCAAATTGGCCTTCTTCAGTGATTTGATCTTCAGGGTTTGTATTTGTAATTTCTTCCATGTGATTTAGTTTATTTGCCACCTTATCAGAAAAAGTGGCTCTTCCAATAAGTTTTGAGAAAGTTTCTTTTCGATAGTGTCGATCAAACGGTCTTTGTTTTGCTCAATTTCTTTCGCCGCTTCGTCGTATTCCCTCCAAGCCTGGTCTCGCTCAGATTCAATGTTTTTGCGTTCCTTCTCTATTTTCAACTTTTCGGGAAGGTTAGGCGCAAGTCGCGCCTGCTTTTTTAGTTCTTTGATTTGGTCGTCAAGATCCTTGAGCGTCACCTTGAGTGAGTTCCTTCGGTCGTCACCCCACTTATCCAGTTTATCCAATTCCTGCTCAAAGAAGTTACCGTTGCGGGTGCTTACCTCATTTAGTATTGTATTTTTTTGACTTGTCAGGCCGTCTTTTAGAGCCTGCTTCGGTGCAGAATCCTCGTCTACCGAACCTCCCTCCTTTGCTGAAAGTGAGAATAGACGACGGCACTGTTCTACATCTAGTATTACCCCTTCATCAGTGATGCCATAAAGTAGGATATGGTCTTCTGTTTCAAAAGCCGAAACCGACAACGATTCCCCGATCATCCAACCTGATTTGCGAAGTAAAGGCTCTACAATAGAAATTTTTTTAGGGGTACCGGTGTAGTCAAAAATTAGCTCTCGTGCGGCCAGGCTAAAAGCCTTACATTTTTGAATAATGAGTTCCGCAAGCGGGTGACCAATTCGATAGATATTGGCATCCTCAATATGCTTTCCTATCCGGTATGGCCCTGGGTGAATCTTGACTTCTGGAAATGGATTTCGGTTTAGTGCATAATTCCGGCCAAAGTGAACACCCAATTCCGGTCAAAGTGAACACCTGGAGATTGTGTTCAGCGTAGCAGGAATCAAAGGTACAAAATTAGTGTTTTTGCATGGTGTTTT
>Ga0247841_10003004_pt1 | contig 32083 bp, 25 predicted proteins | sample LaCruzMarch2015__2_FD_192410 | JGI IMG/M metagenome (GOLD analysis project Ga0247841, IMG submission 192410) | Freshwater microbial communities from meromictic Lake La Cruz, Castile-La Mancha, Spain - LaCruzMarch2015_18m | ecosystem: Environmental > Aquatic > Freshwater > Lake | place: Spain...
ATCGGCTCGTAGAGCAGTTGGTCGTGCATAAAGCCAAGTCATACAATGAGATCATTGAAAGCTCTAAGAAACCACTAGAGTAAAGGGGATACCCAGTATCTTGGCATTTTCGCCACAGGCATCAAAGGTGCCTGGCAGGGACACATCCATTACATAGAACTGTGTAGCGGACCAGGCCGTTGCATCGCTCGTGAGACCGGCACCGAAATGGACGGCTCGGCGCTTGCCGTGCTTGGACATCGCACATTTCCATACCTCGAGACCGCAACCTTCCTTGATTACAACCCGAACGTCATTAAGACACTGCAATCAAGGATCGACCAACTCGGAGTCTCGCCGAAAGCAAGTCGGGCGGGGGACAGTCACCAGCAATCGCGGTTCGTCACCAGCAATCGCGGTTCGGCGAGGGGAGACAAAGGAGTCCGTAGAAAGAGATGTTGTGACTGTCCCGCGAATTGCCTAAACCAGCTATTCTTAGTATGCATCATGATGCTTGATAGTGATGTCATGATGTGTCATCATTGGTCTGTGTCGATACGGAGGAGATAATGAGGACAACTGTTAGTTTGAGCGATAACCTTCTGACAATGGCCAAGCGCGAAGCATTGCGACGCGGTCAATCGCTGGCCGGCCTGGTGGAGGAAGCGCTTCGGCAGATGCTTACCGGCACCAGCGCAACTTCCCAGATCCGTAGTCATGTGTCACTCCCGGAAAGCGGGGCGGGCGGAGTTTTGCCTGGAATTGATCTGGATAATTCGGCCGATCTGCTCTTGATCATGGAGAAGCACGATGATTCTTATGGACGTTAACGTGCTCGTGTATGCCTTCCGCAAGGATGCGGTGGACCATGCGCGTTACCATGGCTGGCTCGAAGGTGTTGTCAATGCCCCCGATGCTTTCGGAATCCCGGATTTTGTAATGAGCGGGTTCCTGCGAGTAGTGACGCATCCAAAGGTGTTCAAGCATCCAAGTTCATGGGCTGAGGCCTCTGTGTTTGCAGAAATGGTACGCAGTCAGCCCAACTGCCGGCGAGTTGCCTGTGGCGAGCGGCATTGGGAGATATTCGTCGAATTGTGCCGGAGATCGGGCGCCAGGGGTAATCTCGTGGCGGATGCCTTCCTCGCTGCCCTGGCCATTGAGTCCGGTTGCGAGTTGATTACCACCGATCGGGATTTTGCCAAGTTTCCAGACCTGAAATGGCGGCATCCGCTGGACTGAGTGCTATTCTTAACATTGACGGAGGGTGATAAAGGACTATATTGACCTTATGAAAATTCTTGTGGTAGGCGGTGGCGGTCGTGAACATACCCTCGTCTGGAAACTTACCCGGGACAGTTGCAGGCCCGCCTGCCCTCCCGATCATCGGGAGGGAGCGGGCAGGCCCGCGGTGTTCTGCGCGCCTGGCAACGCAGGTACAGCGTCCATAGCGACAAACATTCCAATTGCAGCCGAGGACGTAAAGGGCCTGGTTTCGTGGGCCAGAAAGAACAGGCCTGATCTGACTGTTGTCGGGCCAGAGGCACCGTTGTGCGATGGGCTGGTCGATAAGCTGGTGGCGGCGGGACTGCGCGTGTTCGGGCCATGTAAAGCGGCCGCTCGTATGGAAGGCAGCAAGGTGTTTTCCAAGGATGTCATGAAAGCAGCCGGCGTTCCCACCGCAGAGGCGGCTGTTTTCACCAATATCGACAAGGCTCTGGCATATCTCAGATCAGTGGGCGCGCCCATAGTGATCAAGGCTGACGGCCTTGCCGCTGGCAAGGGGGTTGCGGTCTGCGCTACCCTCGCGGAAGCTGAGAAGGCGATCCGGGAGACAATGGAGAAGAAGGCATTCGGAGATGCCGGGAAGCGTATTGTAATCGAGGAGTATCTTGACGGCGAGGAAGCCTCAATCATGGCGCTGGTCGATGGAAAGCACGTGGTAATGCTGGCTTCGGCCCAGGACCACAAGCGGGTGTTTGACAATGACGAAGGTCCGAACACCGGCGGAATGGGCGCCTATTCACCTGCACCGGTCGTAACCGAAGAGATGTGGCCTGTGATCCGCAAAGAGGTGTTTGAGCGGACGCTTGCCGAACTCCGGAAACGCAAGATTGTGTACAAGGGCGTCTTGTACGCTGGCCTCATGATAACGCCGAAGGGACTCAAGGTGCTGGAGTTCAACTGCCGGTTCGGCGATCCGGAAACCCAGGTCATAATACCTAGAATAAAGGGCGATCTTATTCCTGCGCTGCAGGCGTGCATTGACGGCACGCTGAACGAGAGCCTGCTGCAATGGCGCAAGGATACCGCCGTATGCGTCGTCATGGCATCCGGTGGCTATCCTGGTTCATACGCGAAGGGCAAAGTCATCAAGGGCCTCCACCAGGCGGGAGCGCTGAAGGATGCGATTGTGTTCCATGCGGGTACGGTTGTTGACAACGGGCGCGTTCTGACATCCGGTGGACGCGTTCTTGGGGTGACCGCGCTCGGGAAGAGCCTCACGGCTGCGATAGTTCAAACCTACAGGGCGGTCAGGCAAATCCAATTCGACAAAGCTCACCACAGGACGGATATCGGGGCGAAGGCTTTGAAACGCGCAAAGAAAGCAACTGACGGGGGAAGGCAATAATGACAACTGCGGGCAGAGGCACGGCATCGAAGAGCGGGAAACCTGAGGTCGGGATTCTCATGGGCAGTGATTCGGACTGGCCCCTTGTGTCCAAGGCGGCAGAGACTCTTTCAGGCTTCGGAGTTAAGTATGAAGTTAACGTTATTTCGGCGCACCGCACTCCGGACCGGGCCGCAAAGTATACACAAGGCGCGGCGGGCCGCGGCATCAAAGTGCTTATAGCCGCGGCCGGTGGCGCGGCGCACCTGGCCGGCGCGGTTGCGGCAAATACTTCCCTGCCCGTCATCGGTATACCGATTGAAGGCGGGGCGCTGCACGGACTGGATGCCCTGCTGGCGACTGTGCAGATGCCCGCGGGTGTGCCGGTGGCGACCGTGGCGGTCGGCAGCGCAGGTCCGACCAATGCGGCACTTCTTGCGGTGCAGATTCTCGCAATAAGCAACCCGGCTCTCAGTGCAAAGCTGAAGCAGTACAAGGTGAAGCTCAAGGAAAAGGTTGAAGCCGGCAACCTGCGCGTACGCAAGTCGGCAGATGAATCGGCCGGGCGGAAGGGACCCGGGTGAGCGGAACGCTGAAAAAGGGTTGCTGCCTTGCCGCCGTAATGCTGTCTGTTTTCACGTTGGAAGTGTGTCTTTCCCAGCAAAGCAATTCGTTAGACACGATTCAGGCGGCCTGCTCTGTATCAGTTCCGGCTGGTGACGATTTCAAGGATGGAATATCGCAATCAATTGCGATCCTGCGGGAGCATGGCGTGATGCTCGACACGAACGCAACACGCCACGCCGCCATTCTTGGAGTTCTCAGCGCGGTCGATCCAAAAGCCAGGATTCTCTCCACCGGCGATGTCATGCGGATCGAGGCGGAGTTGGACGGCAGACCGGAAGGGACCGGTATTCAGCGCGAGTCGTTTGACCGTGTCGAGAAGTGGCCGCGCGGTATCTGTTACGCCAGGTTCAACGGATTCTTTCGCGGGACGACCGGCGAGACTTGCCGCAAACTGTCGGGTGCCACCAACGGGTGTTCAGGGATGATCCTGGATCTGAGAAAGGCCGGGGGGATGGACCTTGGCCTGGTGGAATCGCTTGGAAGTATGTTTGTCCATGGTGGTTCAGGTTTGTTCATGGTCTGCAGTCAGAATGGGACTGAACTGGAACGTCATGTTTCATCCGGCGGTGAGCGTTTTCGCATTCCAGTCGTTGTGCTGATCGACGAAAACACGTCCGGGGCGCCCGAGTTGTTCGCCGCGGTTGTAAGGGGAACTGCCGGTGTGCTGCTGATGGGCCGTGGCACTAACGGTGACGCGAAACTGAGGGAGGGAGTGGCATTACCTGACGGCGATATCGCCTATTTTGGCACCAGACGGGTCGTCCCGTTGCAGGGGAGTCATTATGACCCTGGCCGTGTTGAGCCTGATATCGTTGTGCATGACCGGGATATTGCGTCGCAGACCAACGCAATCGCGCGGGTGGAAATCGTCCAGAGCGGCGGAAATCCGAGGCAAACCATGGACGATTTATCAGAGATGACAAAAGGTGATTTCACCCTCGAGCGGGCAGTTGACGTTCTCATCTGCGCCATGGCATTGGGCGAGGAGTACAGCGAGTAATGACACCGGAGCGCAGGCTGGACCGGGGTGGGGCGTGATCATACCGGGCGGGTCGGAATCCCTATTGCTTGATGGCGTAGAACGTGCCGTAGACGGTGCCGTTCGTGCCCCCTGAAGCCTGGACGGAACCGCCGATGTTTCCGTTGATGCGCCTGTTCTCGATACTGCCGTAGTAGTTTACCTGACCAGTAAGATTGGAAGCAGCGACCTGGCCTATCAGCGTAAAGTCAGTACCGGTGAGCGTTGCGGTTAGAATCTGGCCCTCATGGAGATCGCTGCTTGTGACAGTCCTGTTTTGCTGGATCGTGATTGTCGTGCCGTGTGTAATCGAGGACGGAGCCTGTCCCGATAATTCCGTGGTACTGTTTACGGAACCTATGTATATGCCGCTGTAGTCGTTGGTGTTGCCTGGTGGAGTACTGGTGGTGTCGCTGTCCCTGTTCGCTGCTATGATGGCGGCGGCGCCACCGGCAAGGATGATCCCACCACCCACAAGTGCCGTTGTCTTCCAAATCGATGAATCGCCGCCCGCGCTCTTAGTTTCTGGAGTTTCCAGCGTCGATCGCGGCGCCTGGATGCTGACAGTATGCCACTTTGTCTCAGTGGTGAGATCGTTGCTGTCGACGGCCTCAATGTAGTAGGTCATCGCAGCGGCCTTGCCCAGAAGATTGGCTGGAACGGTACAGACATACAAGTCCTGGCCGATGGACTGCATCTCCAGCTTGAACGGCGCAACATCCATCGACGTGGAAAAATAAAACCTGACCGATTTCACCTTTGAATCGTCAGTTACAGTGGCCCTGATCGAAATAGACTGGTCCCGGATGGCCACCGTTACCGGTTCGTGCTTGATGACCGGCGTTCTGTTCTGCGCCAGGACTTGATGTCCCGCTGAAAGAAGAACAGCGCCAACCACGGCAATGACGGTATTTCGGTTCATATTTGCGGCCCATTTCGTTTTGATTGAACAGTGAATATAGCGGATCGAACTGGAAAAACAAACCAAAAAGAACGGTTCCCCATTCTATTCTATTCATTTCGCAGGGCTTCAGCCGGCATGATTGAAGTTGCAAGCCGTGCCGGCCAGTATGACGCGATAGTTCCAACGACCACCGAAACCATCATCGGGCCGACCACGGTTGCTGCGCCGATCTGCGTCGGACATGGTATGGCTGTCCGGGCCACAATTATGAACACGTGCGCCAGGATTGTCCCGATGCAGCTCCCTGTTCCAGCCATAATCAATCCTTCGAGGACAAAAAGGGCCGCAATATCCGACTTGCGAGCACCAAGCGCCTGGCGAAGTCCTATTTCCTGGACTCTATCCCTTACGTTTATGGCAAGGAGACCGGCCAAGGTTGTCCCTCCCAGCAGGATACAGAGCAGGGCGATGCTGCCCACCGTGATCAGAATCGTTGTTTGGAGCTTCCGGATGCCCACGAGGAGTTTCTCCGGTGTTATCCACGAAAAACCTTTACATGCCACATCGGGCGCACTGAGTATCTTCCCTGCGGATTTCATAGCGTCTGCCATGCCTGTTCCGGCTGCGGGCAAACGGATGAATATTGCGTCAACTGATCTGTTTCTGCCGAGGTCCGACCCCATCCACAGGCTGGCAGTGGTGGCCGGGACATAGACCGTTCGCCGGCCGGATATCGGCGTGATGCCGGGAGTGTCCTCCTCCATGCTCCCGCTGCCTGCTGAGACAACGCCAACGACGGTAAAAAGAATGTTTCTGAGCTTCACCGTCTTCCCTATATCCCATCCCTGGACGGTGGCCAGATCTTCTGATATGACAGCCGTGCGTGACCTGTGATTTAGATCGTAGGCGTCGAAAAAGCGGCCGCGGATGACTGGCCACTGCCTGACGTGCAGGAGCTTTTCGTCAGTCGCTATCAAACTGGCAGGACCGGGTGTATCTGAGCCGGCAGGTGTAAACTGTTTGACGGCGGTTACACTGCAATTCTCGAGATTTGCGGCGAGCAGGGAAACAATTCGTTCGTCCATGCAGTCGCCGGCCTTGTCAGTGGTTCCAGGGTTGTCTGGAACCATGGCGAATACATTAATTCCCAGTTCGTCGGCAAGATGCCTGGCCTTCTCTCGCAGTCCGCCAAGTGCGGCCAGAAGAACGGTGAGCGCCATCATCCCGACTGCTATGGAGAGCACCGAAAGCCATGCCCGGCCGGACTGTGCGCGCAATCCCTCCGAAACATCGGCCAGAATAGTCCTGGTTGTCATGGTGCCTTTCCCGGTCGGAGAAGTACCCCGTCCCGGCAGACCAGGTGTCGAGTGCCATAACCAAGAAGATGCTCATTGTGAGTTACCATCAGAATGGTCAAACCGTCGCTATTCAAATCCTTGAAGCATTGCATGATTGCGGTTGCGGATGAACTGTCCAGGTTTCCGGTGGGTTCATCTGCCACCAGCAGCGTGGGACGAAGCGCCACTGCCCTTGCTATGGCCACTCTCTGCATCTCGCCGGAGGAGAGAAAACGGGCCTGCCGATGACTGACGCCCGCCAGGCCAACCTTGGCGAGGGCCTGGGTGCTTGCCTCACGCGGGTCGTCCCTGCCTTGTTCTACATAGCGCCACCGGAAGAGCACATTCTCAAATGCGGACCTGTACGGAAGCAGGTGAAATTTCTGGAATACCATTCCGATCTCGCGTCCCCTGGTCCGGCAGAGATCGATATCGGACATCCCGGCGACATTGCGGCCGCCGAATTCCCACGTGCCGCCTGTCTGGCGGTCGAGCATGGCCACAATGTTCAAAACCGTGGTCTTCCCCGATCCTGACGGTCCGGTGATAATGACAAATTCGCCGGGCTGAATTGTCAAATTTACGCCTTTAAGCACATCAATCCGGCCATTCGCATCGTGGAAAGTGCGAGTAATGTTTGTCATGCTGAGTATTGATGAGGCAGCAGTGTTCATCATGAAATCCGGGTTGATTATAGCGCGATCCTTTACTGTGCAAGGAGAAGCGTTCCGGGTTCGAGGCCGTTGATCACTTCGTAGTGACGTTCATCTGCCATGCCCGTAACAACCATGGTCCTCTGGAAACCTGCGCCTTGCTTGACCTGACACCAGGCGGTTCTGCCCTCCCATGTCACTGCGGAACGCGGGATCAACACCGCATTTGCCCGTGTGTAGGAGAGCACCCGTGCCTGCGCCGACATTCCCGAGCGAAGTCGCGGATCGGACTGGTCGATCCGCATTTGAACGCCGAAGGACTTCTGGTTGCCACTGCTGCCTGGCGAGGTGCGGGCGATCGAACTGATCGTTTCAACGCTGCCTGATATCTCCAGGTCGGGGAAAGCCACCGGCACGATCAGCGCCCCGCAACCGGGCGTAAACCGGGTGAGTTCGGCCTCCGGCACTTCGCAATACATAACCAGGTTGGTCATGTCCGATATCGTCATGAACGGTTGGTTCTTGAATACGGTGTCGCCAACCCGTGCAGTCCGGAATTCCCCGCCCACAACCAGTGGTTTGTAACCCACGACACCAGAAACGGATGTCCGGATCACGCAATTCGAAAGTTGTCTCCGCGAGAGGTCAAGTTCCTGAGCCGCAGAGGCCATCGTCGCGCGCGCCCGCTCTATTGTCGAGGGATGGAGATACTTCTGAGTCAGATCCGCCTGCTGCTCGAGCGATTTCACCGCGGTGCGGGCCGCCTGGACACGTGCATCCTGGCTCTTCAGATCCTTTTCGGAAATGAGCCCGTCAGAAACAAGGGTCCGGTCATCATCCATGGCCTGCAATTCGTCTGCAAGGGTTTCGCGGGCACTCGCCAACCGCGCTTCAATGTCGCGCAGTTCCATCGGCAGCCGCGCATTCATCAGGCTGCTCATATCCTCCCTCGCGAGGGTGTGGTCGCGGTCGAGTCTCAGGACTTCGCGCTCCAATTGGGCGGTATCAAAGCGAACGACGGCTTCTCCCTCGGCAACATGAGTTCCGTCCGGAATCAGTTCCACGATAGTGGCCGGCCCGCCGAGCTGAGACATGATCTGGTGGACCCGCCGTGATTCCATGTAGCCGTCGATGGTCGTCCAGATTTCGATGCGACCCTGTGTGACTTGGACAACGGCTCCGGCCGGGGCGGACTCGCGACGGAGCGGACGGGTCGCAAGCCAGGCCGTCAGGAGAACTGCCGGCACAATAAGTATGATCGATACTGTTTTCATTTGTTTGCGGCGGACGGTCTGAGGTCTGCCGGATACTCCATCAGGATGCCTGTAACACGGAGCAGGCGATAAGCAGAGACCGCGGCGGCGGATTGTGCGCCCAGCCACTTGGTTTGAGCGCTCTGCAGCTCATCCTCAGCGTCGGAGGCCGAAAAACTGTCGCCCTTTCCGCGCTCGAACATTTTGCGGGCAAATTCCACCTGCCGTCCGGCAAGCTGGAAGTTCTTTTCGGCGGTGCTGATTTCAGACTTTGCCCTTTCATAAACCGAAAAAGCCTGCATTACCTGTTTTTCGATGGCTTCTTTGAACGCATCAATCCGGACCTTCGCAATCTCCACATCGATCGCGGCCCGCTTGACGGCGTTGATCTGCGAACGCATCGGCAGATCGCCGTGAACCTCAAGTCCCACGAACCATGAATCCGAGGTTACCCTGGCTGCTTCCGGAATTGAAGTGTCTTCTCCGGTCTTCTGGTAGTTCAATGCCAGGTTGAGATCGGGCAGAAGATTCCTCCGGGCGATCCTTATTCCACGCCGGACATCACCATAGTCCTGCCGAATCTGTGCGTAGTCCAGCCGATTACTCAACGCAGTCTGTACAGCGGTTTGGATATTATCAACCGCAATGGATGGAGCGGGGCAGGACAGCGGTGTGAAATCGGTCGAAGGCTGGAAACCGAGCAACTCGGCGAAATCGGCGCGTTTGTTGCGCAATTGCTCAGCGGTTCCGGATGCGAGCAGGCTGGCGTCACCAAGCCGGATTTCCGATCGCAATGTGTCAACCCGTGTCACGCGCCCCTGTTTTTCCCTTGCCTTGGCCAGCTTCAGCAGCCGCTCCAGCCGGACGATTGTCCGTTTCTGCAGTTCCTGTTCCATCTCAAGCCTGAGCAACTCCTCGTACGCTTCAGCAACCCTGACCACGATATCCGTCTTTCTCAGTTCGATCTCGCGGCGGGCCGCGGTCTGGCGGCTCTCCGCAAGGGTGAGTGGTTCGCGGTTGATGAGGACTCCTGCCGACCTTAGAAGCGGCTGCTGAAGTCCCACGATGAGAGTGTCGCGATGCAGGTCCGGGCTGCCTTCAGGCCTGGTGATGAGGGACTGACCGCTGACGTCAAGTCTTGCACCCGTGACGATCTTCCGCCCGAGAGACAGGCCGTATCCTGTCTCCGGCGAGTCTTTGCCCGAATTATAGGATGCTTGCGGGGTCAGGGTGATTTTGAACTCGTTAGCGGCTTCGTCCAGAGCAATGTCGCTCTGGCTTGCGGACATCCTGACAAGTTGGAGTTCACGGTTCTGCTTCAGGGCATAGTGGATAGCCTGCTCAAACGATATTTCCTGGGCTGCCTCAACCGGAATGGCTGCAGAGACCAGCAAACCGGCAGACAGCAGTGCAAGGACTCGACTACGCTGAAAGAAACCAGCTGACGGCACGGCATCCGTCCCCGAATGGTCAGATCGCTTCATAAAGGGCTCACCATCTGACTTCTGTCGCGTCATCCCTTCTTAGGATGCTGATCGTCATCCGGCAGTTCGCTGAAACTGGCGGTTCGTTTGTGCTCCAATTCCCAGAGCTTGGCGTACTTGGCAAAGGCGCCGAAGGCGCTGATGACTGCAATGATGAATCCGTGCGTACCTTCCAGGAAGCCGCCGCGAAAGAAATATCCACGGATAAAACGCAGCGGTGGACGGAAGAGGATATCGGACCAGCGAAACGAAAGTCCCTTCACGTACTTGTGCTGGGCCGTGATGCTGGAGAACCTGTTAAGCGTTTCAATCTGATCCTTGATGTCGTCGTACGTGTAGTGCCAGATTGGATGCTTAAGGCGCTTTACTGGACCGGTGACATCGATCATGTCGTGCGGTTCTTCGCCCTGGGCACGGCCGCAAGCCTTCTTGAACAGTCGGAGTTTGACATCAGGGTACCACTCTCCGTGATTGATCCATCGTCCGATATAGTACACCAGTCGCGGAAACTCGTACCCGACATAGTGGCCGGTGCCGCGGTCGAATTCGTTCAGAATTTCGTCGCGCAGCGCAGGTGAGACTTCCTCGTCGGAATCCAGAAACAGAATCCATGGGTGCTTGGTTTTTTCGCGGATCAGATTGCGCTGTCCCACATAGCCGAGCCAGACATTCTGATGGATGCTGTCTGTGTACCGGCGGCAGATTTCAACTGTGCGGTCTGTGCTGAAGCTGTCCATCACGACAATCTCATCGCACCAGGTGACGCTTTTGAGACAGCGATCGATCTTTCGTTCCTCGTTGTAGGTGATGATGCAAGCCGATATCTTCTCGCGCATAATTCTCCCGGGGAAATTATTCTTGTTCAGTTTGTCCGGCTTTGCCGGTGGTTCTTCAACAGGTCGGCCGGTCTTGACGCCTGGTCCTGCACTTTGCCGGCGTAGAGAACCCTGATGGTGTAGCCATAATACGCCGGGCGCCGGGTTCCATCGGTCTTCGGTACCTTTGGAACAACATAAGTCGCGGTAACAGACTTCTTCTCGCCGGACGCCCATGGGCCATCTGCTTTCAATGGTTTGTCAGGAACCTGCATTCGCGAGGGTTCCACCTTACCTTCCACCAGGTCTTTATCAAAAACCGTATCGAAGAACCGCACTTCGACCGCCAGAGCGTCAATGTCGATCTTGGCCGGCGTGTCCCGCCGAAGCGTAACAGTGAGCGTGCGCATCTCATCAAAGGTGTCGGTTCCATGGAATTTATTCGGGTCGACCGAATCAATCTTGATGAATGGGGTGGTTGGGATTGAATCGGTTGGTGATGGCATTGTACGTACGCCGGCTGGTGGCCCCTGTGTCGGGTTGTGCGTTGCATTTGTCGTTGTCGGAGCCGGCACTTTGACCGTGGGGATCGCAACAACCTGGTTTGTGGGGGAGACCGGGGTTGGCCGTATTGTTTCCGGCTTTACCGCGGAGGGAGTGAAGTTAGTCGAGACCTTGACCGGCGCCTTCAGGTCACCATCAGCTACTGAGGGAACAGCGTTACTTGAGCTATCGTCGTAGTTCTTGACCGTGAAATTGCGAATATGGGGCCAGGCGTAGTAAAACACTGCGGCGGTTCCGGCAATAACAGACATCCGGTACAATATGTCCCGCCGCCGCTGAGCTTTGTCCCGCGCTTCCCTGGCAGCTGCTGCACTTGTGGAATCGATCTCAGCCCTGACTGTGGCCTGGACGAGAAACCTGGTTCTCCCGATTTCAAACTCATCCCCATGCTTAAGCCAGTATTCCTCTGCCTGGTGATGATTGACAAGGATCTTGTGCATGGTGCCGAGATCCCTGATGAATAGACCTTTCTGGCTGGACTCGAGCCTGACATGCTGGTTGGCCATCTCATCATCCGCGATGCGGATTGCGCAACCGGGCCCGCTGCCGATTGTAGTCGAGGTCTTGTCGACCGTGATCTGCTGGCCCGAATGAGGACCTGAAAGAATAACAAGCCTGTACAGCATTTGCCGAAACGCCTCGCTAATCCGGTCTGTTTCAATAACTTGCCCGACCCGCCTCCCTTTATCACTGGAAAAAACCCCGACGTCAAGAAGACAGTTGCAGGTCGCGACAAAACACTTGACCGGCGCCTTGGAATAGTATTAATTTGCGCGCATTCGTAAAGCCATGAAGGCTAATGGTGATCTTGAATAATGCTCCGCGGTTGATCCGCGGCAAATCAGGAGATGGAAATGAAAGCAAAAGTTGACAAGGATACTTGCACAGGTTGCGGGCTTTGTGTTGATACATGCCCGGAAGTTTTCGAGATGGGCGACGACACCGTGAAGGTAATTGCCGACCCCGTGCCCGCGGCAGCGGCAGGCTCGTGCAAGGAAGCAGCAGCAGACTGCCCGGTTGAAGCAATCACGGTTGAATAAGCCGGTCAGCGTTCCAGTATCCTGACGTAGACGTTGTCTGCCTCATGGTTCAGGCCACCGGCGTTGTCATAGGTGGGGTTTACGACTCCCGACCCGCCCTTGCGGTTGGGTCCGAGACTGACAACCACTGTGATCACGCCCTGCGGCGATCCGTTGTAGTCCGGATCGTACCAGTATTGCGTGCTCCACGGGTCCAAAGGTATCCTGTCCAAGTATGGCCCCTTCCACCGTGTTCCAAAGATGTTGTTGTAGTTTGTGGCCAGACCGCATCTGGGATCGTTTATCGGGTACTCCGGAGAGCCTGGCGTACCCAGCGGCTGTCCTCCGGGTAATTTCCCGGTATCGCGCATAAGTTGTGTTATCGCAGCGGCAATGATCTGAAGATCGGACTCGGCCGCCTTGACTCTGGAGCGATTGACGATTCCGACTACGTTGGGCACGGAGAGGGAAAGCACAACTCCGATGATCGCCACGACGATTGCAATTTCCACGAGTGTCCAGCCCGATTTGTTTCTCTTTTGTGTCATATAAAGCCTTTCCAGCCTGGTAAAGGGCTCACATATCCGCAATTGCTTAACACTCCTATATTATCTTAGGCATGGATTCTGTCAAGGGTTCTGTAACGCCACAAATCCTCGCCTGTCTTATCCGGAACGATTCAGATGAGGCCACACGGGACCCTCACCCTGGCCCTCTCCCGGCGTACCGGGAGAGGGTAGAAGAAGTACGCGCTATGCGCTCACCAAATGGTGTGCCACTACAATCAGGAAGAAAGTAGTTCCCGCTCCCGGAGGGAGATGGTTAGGGTGAGGGCCGGCTTGATCGCAACTGAATCGTTACGGCTGAGGACTTTCCGGCGATGTATTGACACGCAATTGATGCCCTATCAACGTGGCCACGACAGAGCGTGGCCCTCCCAAAGCAAAATCGGGTAGTTCTTGATGATTCACAATGGAGGGCCACGCTTGCTACTCTGCGAAGTCAGCGAAGGCTTCCTTCGCCACGAAGCACGAGCCGTCGTGGCCGTATCCATGGGATGTGAATGTAATGATCACACTCTACCTCGCGGCTTACGCGAGGTTCAAGGAATGACTTGATCGGCACCCGTCTCTGTGAACCGGAACCAGAATATTGTTTGTGTAATCAACAGTTTGATGCTATTCTCGGGTACTTGTGAGTGACTGATGATTCGTTTCGGGGGTCTGTATCATGGTCAGGAGAAATCAAAGCGGTATGACGCTGCTTGAGGTGGTCGTAGCGCTCACGATTTTTTGGATGATCGTCGGCGGAATGGCATTCCTCTTTGTCCAGACCAAGGATATTGCCGACAAGGCGCGTGACCACTATGTCGCGGTGAATCTGGCCAAGAACAGACTGGAGCGGGCCGGCGCATTTGATTTCACCGCCCTTGGTTTCCTGACTGAAACCAACGTTGTGGTCGATGTGAACGGCGCACCCGATACTGCGGGCTCCTACCGGCGGACAACAACCGTAACCGCGGTTCCTGCATCCACCAATCTGGCGGAAGTTGTGGTGAAAGTTGAAGTCAAGAACAGGCGCACTGATGCCTTTACCGGGGAGGCAGAGGAATTGCGTACGTATTTTACGGTATACCTCGTGCCGTAGGATTGGGGAGCATTGATGGTGCACTTGCTGATCAGTGTCTCCATCAGGATGGTGTCCCCGCACTTTGCATGCGGGGAATTGGGCGCGATGTCAGCGGAGCGGACGAGCGTTTGGAAGAGAACGGCGAAGCGTGCGGGTTCAGACCGTGTCGTATGCACTTTGGAGCGGTGACTATGAGTAATATTGTCGAAAAGAGAGGATTTGAGACAACTGTTTGCTCTGCCAGATCAGGCTTCACTCTGGTTGAGGTGGTTGCAGCCTCTGCGATTCTCGTTATTGCGGTGGCCATGGCTCTTTATGGTTTTGTCTATGCCATGAAGCAAAGCAAAGAAAGCTCACTGCAGAACAGGCTCGATATTGATGTGCAGACATCGATGGAATCTTTGAAGGCAAATCTGCGCATAACGGGTCTGACCAATATGTTTTTCTATCCCGCTGGCCCTGGTCCATATACGGCGATAAGTATTCCGATACCGGATGACACCAATAGCGACGGAGCTGTGGAGCTCAATCCGATTACCGGCAAGATCAACTGGCAACGAACCATCATCTATCACCGGTGGGACAGCACGCCCAACAAGTTGCTCCTTACGACAATAGATCCGAGAGATACCAACACTACACCCGCCTATCTTCAGGGGCAGTTGAACAATGTTGCTACGAATCCGACATTTGCCCTTGCAGGCCAGATAGGCACGACAAACACCCGCGTTCTATTTGCGAACTTATTCGACTGGTCGGTCTATCCTCAGGGTTCGGTATATGACGCGTACAGCGCCAGTCCCGCGCGCGAGCTGGTTAATTTCGGGACCTGCATCGTCAGCAATGGCATAAATCAGTTTCAGTTCATCGTCACCGGATCGAACAAGAACAGTCGCGGATACAAAGTGGGACTCGATACGCTGATCGTAACCCCTTCGATGGCGGAACATGAAGCGGAGCTCCAGATAACCAACTCCATCGGGTCTCCTTCAGTAACCAATGTCTATATGGCCAATGGATCATGGAGCCACAATTACCAGTTGTCTTTCCCGGCCACGGCAACCGGGCAGTCGTTTACCGTCTTCATGGAGAACGATTGCTGGGAGGAATCAAATTTTACGACCAGCGGCCAGGATTTCGGCCAGGACAGCAGGCTCGTTTGGGATACTACGCTCTCGACGGCCGATTTCGTGGTGGCCCTCAGGGGCAATCCAAGTTACTCCGACGGCTGGTTCGCGTACAATCAGGCCAACAGTCCAACCAGCTCTGGGCTCAACGATACATCCGGAGGCCTGGCCGGGAAGGCTGTCCGCGTTCTGATACGCGGAGGTGATGGCTTCATTCCATACAACGCAGGCAGCAGCTACTTCTGGTTTCAGTCAGGTGGAGCGTACTGGAGCCAAAAGCTGTCAATTGAGGCAGCGTACATAGACGAATGCGTGGCTTCCACCAACGCTGTGCCGGATACAAAGGGGACGCCTCATCAGATTTTCTTCGGTGGCAGCACCTCGGTTGAACTGTCTGGAAACTCTATGGTCTGGGCGTATTGCGGGCCCTGCGCATCGATGCACCCGATAGACAAGACAAAGAGCTACATAATCAGTTTCCTTGTTAAGGATGAGGCTGACAAAGGTTACAGCAGGTACTGGCCTGATTCAGGCGGAAACAGTTGTTGGACGATATCAGGCGGGACGGTCGCCGACCTGACTGCCACGAACTGGTCAAAAAATGCGGATGGGTCGGCGAATACAAATGTGGTGGCCAGTCCAAATATCTACGCAGTACAGCAGATGTGGGAGTACTATCCGACAAACGGCTACTATACCTCGGCACCGTTCGATACGCATTGTTCAACCGTGAGCAATTGCACCGTGTCTTGGACTGCCGACATCTTCTGGTGCCAGTCGCCCGCAATATCAATCAAGCTCCGCGGCGCAAACAGCAATAACATGTCTGATGCAACAGCATGGACCAATTTGCCGGCGATAATCGCCTCCGGAACGACGACAAATGTTGGAACTAACCGGCGTTACTTGCAGTTCCAGGCAAAACTCCTCCCGGATACCTGGTGTCAGGTAACTCCTAAATTGCACCATGTCTACATCGATTGGAACGGCCAGCGCACTTCTGTCGACGTCAGCGCGGTCGTGACGAAGGGGCCCGACTACGGAGCGTTTCAGTTAAAGGTCAACAGCAATACGCTCACGCGCGCAGTTCAGGTTGATATGGAGATTTACGGCGATGTCTGGACCCGTGTGGGAACCAAGAGGCTTACGTCGGCGCTGACCACCGAAGTCAGACCGAGGAATACTGGGAAATAGGATGGGAAAGATGTCAGTGGTCAGTTGTCAGTTGCGAGAGAGAATTTGAAAGCAGTAATTCTTTGTAACTCTGCAACTCTGTAACCCTGCTTCGTGGAGTTCATCTCATGTCCCTGCGTAGCAATATCCTCATCGTCTCAGGCCTGGTTCTTTTCGGGCTGGTAGTCACTGTCGGAATGCTCTCGCAGCGGATGCTCCTGGTAAGCAACGACCAGCTTGAGGAACGCCTTGTGCGTCAGAATGTTGAACGCGCAAGGGATGCCATTTCGATGGAGATTGCGGCCTTGGACCGCCTCGCGGCTGACTGGGCGGGCAGAAGAGATCTCTGTGAATTCGCACGAGGTGGGAATGCAGGATTACGGGCTGAGCATATGTCCGATGATATCTTGCGCGATCTGGCATTGAACCTTGTTTCCATCGTGGATACGAATGGAACGATTGTATTCGGCCGCATGTGCGAAAGCGGCGGCGTATCCGATTTGTCACCGTTTTTCGACCACGTTTTGGCCGAAACCGACTCCATTGTGTCATCACATCAGTCGCCCGGCGGGCGGGCTGGCCTGCTGGCGGACCCTGGAAGGTGGCCGATGCTAATTGTGGTTCGCCCGATCATGACCGGCAGGAAGAATGGTCAAAGCGGCGGCGTGGTGATCCTTGGCCGATATCTTGACCTCGTGAGACAGCAGAGCATAGTAGCCGCGATTCGCCAGCAGGTTGACATCAGCATACAGGGAAGAGGTCAGCTTTCCATCGACTGTCGCGAAGCACATGCTCAAATGGAAGTCTATGGGAAACAGTTCGTCCGGACGGCGCACGAAGGTACCGTCTCAGGCTACGAGCATCTTGACGATATCTACGGAAACCCGGCTTTCATGTTACGCGTCAGCGCGAGTCGTAAGGTCTATCAGATGGGAGTTGCCGGTATCCGGCGCGATACTGCTTTGTTCCTTGTGATCGGCCTTGTTCTCGCCTGCGCGGTTTTGTGGCTTATTGATAGATACGTGGTGTCGGTCTTTTCGGATTCCGTCTCCAGACTTAGCAAGGATGTCGCGGGAATCGCCGCAGGCGCCAGTCTTGCCGGTCGGATCGAAGCGAAGAAGAATGACGAAATGGGGCATCTTACCGTTTCCATTAACGAGATGCTTCGCGCTCTCGAATCAGCCCAGAAGGAGGCGGAGGAACACAGGCAACAGCTTGTGCAGGCCCGCAAGATGGCGGCCCTCGGGACATTGGTGTCCGGCGTGGCGCATGAGGTCAACAACCCGAACAACGTCGTGGCGCTCAGCGCCACAGCGCTGTCTCAATTGTTCGAGCACATTATCCCGGTGCTTGAAGAACGTTTCAGGCTCGATCCTGATTTCCATCTTGGCGCGCGCCGCTACGGTGAAGTGCGCATGGAAATCCCGCTTTTGCTGAAGGATATCAAGGATGCGTCCTCCCGTATCGGCGGCCTGGTGGATGAGTTGAAAGGATTCGCCCGTAGTGATGCCGGGGACCTGCCGGAGCAGGTAGATGTCAATGCTGTGGTGAAATCCGCTATCGGTATGGTTCGACACGAACTTGAAACAGCCACGGACCGGTTCTCTGTTGCCTACGGCACCGGGTTGCCGCATGTCAAAGGGAACGCGAGGCGGCTCGAACAGATTGTCGTAAACCTGATTCAGAATGCGCATCAGTCGTTGACTGAAAGAATGCAGGCGGTTACCGTTGCGACAAGGTACGAAGCGGGCATTGGCGTTATGATTTGTGTCACTGACGAAGGCAGGGGAATCGCGGCAGCCGATCTGCCCAGGGTTACCGAGCCATTCTTCACTACCAGGCGGGAGAAGGGCGGTACCGGCCTTGGACTCGCTATTTCGTCGATGATCGTTGAAAACCATGGCGGAACGCTGAAGATTGAATCCAAGCCCGGCTCCGGAACGACTGCAACAGTGGTGCTGCCTGGCGATGAGGAAGATGGGAATACGGGGAAACATTCAACCCGTTGAATGTTGAATGTTGAATGTTTCGTTCCGCCGTTGCTGTGAGGGTTTACTTATGCAGCCAGAGATCTATCCGAGTAATCCGGTTCTACTCGTTGACGACGAGGTCGCGCTTCTGCGCGTCTTTGACAACACATTGCGGAATGCCGGGATCAACAATGTCATAAGATGCTCTGATAGCCGGGAAGTCATGCGGCTCGTTGCAGGCCAGGAGATTGACGTCATCGTCCTGGATCTCTCCATGCCGGATATTTCCGGCCGGGAGTTGCTCGCTGCGCTTGCCGGTCAGCATCCTGAAATCCCGGTATTGATAGCGACCGCTGCCGACGAAGTTGATATTGCCGTAAGTTGCATGAAACAGGGTGCCTTCGACTACCTGGTGAAACCAGTGGATCACCACCGGCTGATCACAGCGATCAAGAGGGCCATCGAGCACCGTGAGCTGAAACGGGAAAACGCGCAGCTGAAGCGGCAGGTTCTTGGTGTAAAGCTCGATCATCCGGAAGCGTTCTCAAAGATCGTCACCAACGACGATCGCATGTTTGCTCTCTTCAAGTATGTCGAGGCGGTGGCGTCGTCAACACATCCGGTGTTCATCACAGGCGAGACCGGCGTCGGCAAAGAACTCATCGCTCGATCTCTTCACACCCTGAGCGGCAGAGCTGGAGAATTCGTGCCGGTCAATATAGCGGGTCTTGATGACACTGTATTTTCAGACACCCTTTTCGGGCACGTTCGCGGCGCATATACCGGCGCGGACGGTGTCAGGGCCGGGCTGGTCAGGAAAGCGGCTGGGGGGACCCTTTTCCTGGACGAGATTGGAGACCTCAGTGTTGCCTCGCAGGTCAAACTGCTGCGATTCCTGCAGGAGGGCGAGTATTTCCAGCTCGGCTCGGATACCGCCGCAAAGAGCAATGCCCGCGTGATAGTGGCAACAAACGGTGATGTTGCGCGGCTGCGCGAGACCGGGCGGTTCCGCGAGGATCTGTATTTCAGATTGCTTTCACATCACATTCATGTGCCTGCTCTCCGCGAAAGGCTCGCCGACCTGCCTGCTCTCGTGGACTGCTTTATCGCCGAAGCAGCCGGATCACTTGGCAAGAAGCTGCCGACCTGGCCGAAGGAGCTTATAACCCATCTCTCGACATACCATTTTCCAGGCAATATCAGGGAATTGAAATCGATGATCCACAATGCGGTCAGCAATCATCAATCCGGTATTCTGTCGCTTTCAACCTTTGTGGAGTACATGGAGAAGGCCTGCTCGGTTCGGGGCACGGAGAAGTCAGGTGGAATCAGCGGTGTGGCAGCGGGCTTGGTGTCGCCAGCGGAACTACCAACGATTGAGCGGGCGACGCTGCTCCTGGTTGAGGAAGCGCTGCGGCGCGCTGACGGAAACCAGAGTGCCGCCGCCAGACTGCTCGGAGTATCCAGACAGACGATCAATAAGTACTGCAGCGAAATACAGGAAGAACATTCAACACGCAACCTGCCCGCCAGCCTGCCCCACGCATACGTGCGGGGCTGGCAGGCTCCCGACCGACTACGGTCGGGAGGGCAGGCGGGCATTCAACCTGCCCGCCCTCCCGAAGTACGTGAGGGAGCAGGCGGGCGTTCAACGTTCAACGAAGAAGGAATGTAGTTGCGTCACGCTGTTTCACGTCCCGGCGATTCTCGCTAGGATTCCCGTTTCCTGAAAGGGAACAGCATGATAGCCCACCGGGAACCGGTGGGATTATGTCGCGAGTCGCCCCGCCATAACCCGGCGATTCTCGCCGGGCTTTCATGTTGCTCCCCTTCAGGGAGCGCGAATGCCAGAGTTTCCCTGAAAGGGAACAGCATGACAGCCCACCGGGAACCGGTGGGATTATGTCGCGAGTCGCCCCGCCATAACCCGGCGATTCTCGCCGGGCTTTCATGTTGCTCCCATTCAGGGAGCCAGCATCCCGTTCCCTGAAAGGGAACAGCATGATAGCCCACCGGGAACCGGTGGGTTTGCGGCATGCCGTCCCCACCAAGAAACACCCCAAGGATTCTCTCTGGACTATCTCGCGGCTCCCTTTCGGGGATCTTTGCATGGGTGTCAAAATAGACGACACTGCCAAGGCTGGATTCTAGCGTAACACCATGATGCTTAGCTTCTTAGAGCGGTTGATCCTCAATGATGTGTAATTCTTTGACAGGAGTCTTTGTCACGTCGGATTTTGCTTATCGCGCTTTTCGGAGGGCCGCGCTTTGTCGCGGCCGTGTTCATGTTAGAGGTGACTATTTGCAGCCACACTTTCCGCACGGACGCGTGAAACGCGTCCCTCCGAGGGGAAGCGCAGGGACAGTCGCTTTAACGTGGAATGGTTGTTGAACGTTGAATATTTCTCCCTATTTGCCTTCCACCTGCAACTCTGTTCCGCCAAAGGCGGATCCGCCTCCGGCGGAAACTTTCTTCCCGTACTGGCATGACAAGTGCTATGTTAAGCATCGGTTCAATAGATCAAGTAATCAAACGGAGACTACCATGAAAACATCAATACAGAGAAACACACGCAGTGGCTCATCTCTTGTCACGGTAATGATCGTTGTTGTGACGATGGGGGCGCTGCTGGCCACGGCTTTGTCCGTCAGTCTTCAGAATTCATTCTCAACACAGAGGCAAGCAGACCGAATCCGGTCCATAGCGATTGCCGAAGGCGGCTGTAATAGGGCATACGGCATCTTGGCTAATAATTGGGCCGCCCGTACCAACGGAACATTCCCGATGACGCTGACGAACTACTGTGGCGGAACTTGCGATATCTACGTCAGGCCGGTTTCGACCAACATCGCCGTTATCAGCAGCACAGGCATGGCGGGCCGGGCAAGCGCGTCGGTTGTGGTTGATGCAATGAATTACGGTCCGACTCCAGGAGCCACAAACATCTATCCCGGTACCGCTCAAGGGGAGCCGACAGGAAATCCGTTTGGTTACGCCATTTTGTGCGGTGGCGGTATGACCTGGGTCGGAAACGCCGACTTCGATATCGGCACGGGAGCGTGGATTCATGCCAATGGAGATATCAGCGCGAATGGCACACAGGTGATGAATGGCAACCTGGCTTCCGGCGGCACCATCGACTTCCCAGTGGGCGCGGGATACACCAACATTCCCAATGACGGTCAGATATCAATACCTGAAATAGCTTTCGAGCCTTATTTTGCCATTGCAGCATCGAACAAAATGGCGATTACGAACGCCTCATACAATCCTACTGGGAGTTACTGTACACCGGCTGGAGGCGTGTTGTGGGTTCAGGGGGACATCGAATTCGATAATGGCACATATAAAGGGTGTTTCATCGCGACAGGGGACATTACCTTCAAAACTACGGGCGGTGGCGGGCTTGTTGTCACCACCAACAATCCGAATTATCCTGTGCTGATGGCGCAATCCGGTTTCGTTGAGGCCAAGCAAACCAAGGATTTCTCCATCACGGGTCTCACCTACATCGCAACTCAGTACTTCAGCAAGTCCGGCAATGGCGATGCCATGATCTATGGCTCTATCATTGCGAAGGGGAACGTTGACAAGAATGGTGGATGGGATGGCGCTATGTACAGATATATTCCAACACCAATGGGTTATAATCCAGCCGGGGCTGGCAGCAGCACTACCGAAAACGGCCCTGACCGGATCGGTATCTCCGCCTGGCATAAGTAAGCGTGGCGCAACATAGGATCGTCGAGCGGGCGTGGATTGGAAGCCTGACGGCCATTCAAATCATCTTATCATTTGATGATGCCCTAATTCCTGCGAGAACCACTGTGGTGGAACTGCACCTGTAGAAGTGATATGAACCACCAGCACGGCCTGCTCTAATATCGCCTTGATCATGAGGTGAGAAATGCTCATTATGCCTGCCTTTTGGTGAGACTCTCAACTGGAGGTATGCAGACATGGGATTCAATGTTACTCAGAAGATACTACAGGAACATCTTGCCAGCGGCGAACTCAAGCAGGGCGGGGAAATTGCCGTGCGCATCGACCAGGCGCTTACCCAGGATGCGACAGGCACAATGGCCTATCTGCAGTTTGAAGCCATGGGAATGGACGCGATCCGCAGCGAGGTTGCGGTGAGCTATGTTGACCACAATACGCTACAGGTTGGACCTGAAAACGCGGATGATCACGCGTACCTGCGTTCGGCGGCGGCAAGATACGGCGCGATCTTCTCCAGGCCGGGCAATGGAATCTGTCACCAGTTGCATCTGGAGCGGTTCGGCGCGCCCGGCAAGACGCTGCTTGGATCGGATTCTCACACGCCAACCGGCGGTGGACTGGCCATGCTTGCAATAGGTGCAGGAGGGATCGATGTTGCAGTAGCCATGGGTTCCGGCCTCTTCCACATGGCAGTACCCAAAGTAGTCCGGATTGAGCTGCAGGGAAAGCTGGGACCATGGGTCTCCGCCAAGGATGTCATACTCAAGGTTCTTGAGACTTTTTCGACAAAGGGAAATGTCGGCTGCGTGTTTGAATATGCGGGGCCGGGCCTGAAACACCTGGATGTACCCGAACGTGCGACCATAACCAACATGGGCGCCGAATGTGGTGTGACAACCTCGGTCTTTCCCAGCGATGGCGAGACAAAGAAGTTCCTTGAAGCGCAGGGCAGGGGAGTGCAGTGGCGGGAAATCATCGCCGATTCCGACGCGGAGTACGACAAGTCCGTTGAGATTGATCTATCCACCATCGAGCCGATGATGGCGAAGCCTCATTCGCCTGATAACGTTGTGCCGGTCGCTTCAATGGCAGGCACGAGGGTGGACCAGGTTCTTATCGGTTCCTGCACCAATTCCTCGTACAGGGATCTGAAGATGGTTGCGCGGATACTCGAAGGCAAGAAGGTTCATCCTGATGTGAGCCTCGGCATAGCGCCGGGTTCGCGCCAGGTTGTGGCGATGCTTGCGAAGGAAGGGTTGCTGTCAATCCTCATGGATGCCGGTGCGCGCCTGCTCGAGAACGCTTGCGGTTTCTGCATAGGAAACTCAATGTCGCCGGCAAGCAATGCCGTTTCGCTCAGGACCTCAAATCGCAACTTTGAGGGCCGGTCCGGCACCCAGTCGGCCAAGGTGTTTCTGGTCAGTCCTGAAATCGCGGCCGTAGCGGCGTTGCAGGGAAGGATCATGGATCCGCGTACGATGGAGGATCTTAAGTATCCACGGGTGATTATGCCGAGGAGTTTTGACATAGATGATTCGATGTTCGAGAAGCCGCCGGCGGACCGGAAGTCGGTCAAGATTGTCAAGGGGCCGGGCATAGGCGCGGTTCCAGTGGCAAAACCGCTGGCTGACAAGATTGCCGGGATGGCTGCCATCAAGGTGGGCGACAAGGTTACGACCGACCACATCATGCCGGCGGGCCAACGGCTGAAACACAGATCCAACATCGAGGCATATTCAAAATTCGTCTTCGAGAATGTAGATAAGGAGTTCGCGGCCAGGGCTGCTCAGAACAGGGATCAGGGCCTGTGCAACTTCATCATTGCGGGCGATTCGTACGGACAGGGGTCGAGCCGCGAACACGCCGCGATGTGCCCGATGTTCCTGGGCGTGAAGGTTGTGGTCGCAAAGTCGGTTGAGCGGATCCACTTTGCCAACCTGGTGAACTTCGGCATTGTCCCGCTGATATTCGCCACGCCATCGGATTATGACAAGATCGCTGCCGGCGACAAGTTGAGTCTCGCCGGAATGCGTGATGTCGTTACAGGCGAAGGCAAGGTGCTGCTGCGGAATGAGTCGAAGGATGTGAATATCCCGGTGCGAGTAAAGCTGTCGGACAGGCAGAAAGAAATTCTGCTTGCAGGCGGACTGCTGAATTACGCAAGGAATAAGGCTGCTTCAATGGAGGGAAAGAAATGAGTTACGATAAGATCAAGTTTCCAAAGAGGGGTGACCGGATCACCATGGGGAGTGATGGCCTGCTTGTTGTGCCTGACAATCCGATCATTCCATTTGTGGAAGGTGATGGAACGGGACCTGATATCACCAGGGCTTCCATGAAAGTCTGGAATGCCGCCATCAAGAAGGCCTATGGCGGTAAGCGTGAAGCCGTGTGGATGGAGGTGTATGCCGGGGAAAAGGCGAATACGGTCTATGGCAGGGAAGTCTGGCTACCGGAGGAAACGCTGGCGGCATTCCGGGAATGCCTGGTTGGAATAAAGGGACCGCTGACAACTCCTGTCGGCGGTGGATTTCGGTCGTTGAATGTCGCGTTAAGACAGATCCTCGATCTGTACGTATGTCTCAGGCCGGTGCGCTGGTTTGAAGGCGTTGAAACGCCGGTCAAGCGTCCTGACCTTACCAACATGGTTGTGTTCCGGGAAAACTCCGAGGACATTTACGCCGGAATTGAATGGGCCGATGGTACGCCGGAAGCGAGGAAGATGATCAAATTCCTGCGCGACGAGATGAATGTTACAAAGATCAGGTTCCCTGAAAGCTCAGGCATAGGTATCAAGCCGGTATCAAAGGAAGGTTCGCGGCGACTGATCATGGCCGCGATGAAGTACGCGGTTGAATCGGGCCGCAAGACGGTTACTCTCGTGCACAAGGGTAACATCATGAAGTTCACGGAGGGGGCGTTCAAGTCATGGGGCTATGAGCTGGTGCGGGAATCATTCAGCGATGTTGCCGTTGTGGCGGAGGATTGCGGGTGGAAGCCTGTACCCGGCAAGATCATGGTCAATGACGTGATTGCCGATGCTTTCCTGCAGCAGATCCTGACGCGGCCATCTGAATATTCGATAATCGCGACGACCAATCTGAATGGCGACTATATCTCGGACGCGCTTGCGGCGTGTGTTGGCGGCATTGGAATGGCACCGGGCGCAAACATCAATTACGATACTGGCGCTGCCATTTTCGAGGCAACTCACGGTACCGCGCCGAAATATGCCAACCTGGACAAGGTGAACCCGGCTTCGCTGATTCTTTCCGGCGAGATGATGCTGCGCTACATGGGCTGGCGTGATGCGGCTGATCTTATCGTGACCGCGCTGGAGAAAACCATCAAGGCTGGTACCGTGACGTACGACCTGGCTCGCCTCCGTGAAGGTGCAAAGGAAGTCAAATGCAGCGAGTTCGCAACGGCCATTGTTGAGAATATGTGAGATCATAGCAGGGTCAGGCATGATGCTTATTAGAGCCTATCCGAAAACCTGCGCGGCGACGGAGCGCCGCGGCTACAGTCCGCCTGATAATTGCGCACCATGTCTTTGTAGCCACGCCGCCATGGCGCGCCATAGCCCTCCTGGGCGACGGCGGCTCTGTCGGCGTGTGAAGCGCAGTCTGGCTCGACTCCGTGAAGGAGCGAAGGAAGTCAAATGCAGCGAGTTCGCAACGGCTATCGTTGGGAATATGTGAGATCATAGCAGGGTCAGGCATGATGCTTATTAGAGCCTATCCGAAAACCTGCGCGGCGACGGAGCGCCGCGGCTACAGTCCGACCTGCGCGGCGACGGAGCGCCGCGGCTACAGTCCGACCTGCGCGGCGACGGAGCGCCGCGGCTACAGTCTGCTGGATAATTGCGCACCATGTCTTTGTAGCCACGCCGCCTTGGCGCGCCATAGCCCTCCTGGGCGACGGCGGCTCTGTCGGCGTGTGAAGTGCAGTTAGGTCTTTAGAAAGTCTCTTTGGCTGGGATTTGGATGCTTGCTTTGTCCGGACAGCAGGTTAGAATAAAGCGTTTTCAATAAGGAGGGCATTGGTATGAAGAAGTATGCGTGGTTTCTTGCGGCGGCGGTGTCTCTGGTTCCTCTGGCAGGCTGGTCACAGGACAATGATCAGGATGATGATCGCGATCAACCTTCCTGCGCCAACTGTGAAATGCGTGAGCGTAACGATGCTCGTGGCGGCAACGGGAATGCTCGCGGTGGTTGGTTAGGCCGGCGGCAGATGAGACAGGATCAAGGGCCGCGAATGGACATGATGCAGAGACCACCGATGCCTGCCATGGGTGACAGAATGGCCCCTCCAGCATGGAACCAGGAGCCTCCCTGTGTTGCCAAGGGTCAGGCAATGCAATCGCAGAGCCGTGGCTCAGGCTGTGTCGGAGCGCACAAGAAATGCGGCATGATCTTTGCCGTAATCTGTGGGATTATTCACCTCCTGCTTGGTATCTGGGTCTACCAGGATATCCGTAAACGGAATTCAGGATCTGGAATCTGGATAGTCATCACTTTCCTTACCGGATTCCTTGGCGCTGTGGTCTATGCGCTTGTGCGACTGGGCGATATCAGGGCCGGGGATGGACGTGGGAGCGTAGGAGCGTAGGGATCGCAGAGCGTGGGGAAAAGACAAGGGAAACGTTCAACATTCAACACGCAACATTCAACGTTCAAGAGACAATTCCAGAACGGGTGAGTGTGTGAGGTTGGTGGTTGGCGCTAGAACAAGTTTCCCCGGCTCAGGATTGATGCGGGATCGAAGATCTTCTTCACGTCCCGCATCTGTCTGATTCCATCGGGTCCGTACATTTCAGCGAGCAGCGTAATCTTCAGTTTGCCTACGCCATGCTCGGCGGAGACGGTCCCGCCGCTGGCGATCACCTTGCGCGCCCATTCCAGATAGAGCCGCTTGCCGCAGTCGTAGTCATCCTGGTTACGTGGCAGTATGTTCAGATGGACGTGGTTGTTGCCTACATGTCCGAACATGACGTAATCAAGCCCGGCTGCATCCAGCCCTGAGTGATAGGCGGCCATCAAACCGGAAAACTCCTCGTCAGGAACTGCCATGTCGGTACCGAGTTTGGTTATGCCGGGATTGCTTCGCCGCCGCTGATCGATCAGCAGGTTTACTGCCTCGGGAACTGCATGTCTAAATGCCTTGAGTCGTTCCATTTCCCGAGGCTCCGTGGCGGTCCATGTCTTGTCCTCACTACCGCCATGCCTGATCATTGTTTCCGACATCCTGCCGACGGCCTCGCTCACAGCATTGTCGTCTTCGCAGTGGTATTCGACGTAGATTGCTGTGTTGCGCCCCGCGGGAGGCTCGGGAATCTTCTCGAATGCCGGGTTGGCAAGCTTCTGGGTGCGTAGCAGATCCAAAGCGCGTTCGTCAAAGAACTCGATGGCGGCAGGATTCGTCCCGGTCTTACGCAAGTCCGTTACGAATTGCAGGGCATTCTCTTCGGATGGAAAGAACGCCACAACGCCCCAGATCGCCTGCGGTACAGGGATCAGCATAAGCTCTATTTGAGAGAATACACCGAGCGTTCCTTCTGAACCGATGAGAAGATCAAGCATGTCCATATTGTCTGCGGCAAAGTATCCCGCAGCATTCTTTACTGATGGCATGTTGTATGACGGAACGGCGCCGGAAATGCGCTGTCCGTCTTCTGTGGTGAGTTGAAAACTTCGTTTAGTCGCGCGCTCTGTCCCACGCCGCAGTTCAAGAATGGTACCGTCGGCCAGCGCCACCCTGGCGCCGGCGATGTAGTTGCGCGTCGGTCCGTAGAGAAAAGAGCATGCGCCGGAAGCATTGGCCGCGACCATGCCCCCGATTGAGGCCGAAGTTTCCGTGGGATCAGGCGGAAAGAACCAGGCGCCCGGCTTTCTGTATTCGGCAAGAGCCGCCAGTGACTCCGCGGACCACCCGATTGTTTCGAAGTTCTTTGAAGCCAGTGCGAGTCGCAGTTGGGAGAGAACCAGTCCAGGTTGGACCATGACGTGGAAGCGCTTTGTGACTGTGTCTTGCCTCAGACCAGTAATGCTATTCAGCCTGCTGAGGTTGATTATATGGCCACCGGCTGGCACCGCGCCACCGGCAATGCCGGTGCGCGCACCCTGAACCGCTACAGGAATACTTTTCGTCGCCATTTCGGACAGTACATCGCGCAGTTCCTGTTCCGACGCTGGGAAGGAGATAGAATCGGCCCTGCCGACAAGCCGGGATTCATCGCGAAGATAGTCAGGATAGTCTCTTGTGACGTCCTGAAGAATGTTTGGCGATATATTCATGATCTCTATTCTATTTTCGGGCTTTGCCTTTTTGCCTGTTTCAGAACTTCGGACGCGATCCCGCAATTGCGGGACGTCCCTCCACAATTCAATCCGCTAGTTACAAGTGCCATTACTCGAGCGTGGAGGGCCATGCTCCGTCATGGCCGGCATAAAGACAGTCAAAAGGAAGAACCATGATTTCGATCACCCTGAATTCTTTCACTAGCGTCCCATAGGACGCAGGCTAACAGGCTGAAGGCTGAAGACTGTTAGGAAATTCACATCATTCTGCATAATTAGACCCTATCCGAAAAGGTGCAGGTAGGGCGAAGCCTCCGGCTGAGCCGACGCAAATGAATGCCCTTGTGCAGCGCCAAGAGAGAACTTCGTTCATTTCTGTCGCATTTCGAGGCCAGTACTTGCTCCGGCTCGGCGGGGACGCCTCGCCCTACCCATGAAAGCCTTTTGTTTTCAGAGTTTGTGTTTCCAATACCCTTTCGGATGGGCTCCAATTACACCCGATGTCATTTACGATAATCCCGGGTTATTGAATTCGTGTTTTACCTTCAGCCTTCAGTCTAAACCGCTTCAGCCTTGGCGGCCCTATGGGACGCCAGTGAAATTCTTTCACATTTCCTTTCCACCGAATGATGCTATTCTATTCAGCCATGACTGAGCAAGCAAACAGCGGCGGCGGTGGAACGGTCAAAACCTCAAGGGTGGCGATACTGCTTTCGGCTACTGTGTGGCCGGGGGCAGGGCAATTTGCCCAGAAGCGATGGGTGGCAGGCGCAATCTACGCGCTCAGTTTCCTTGCGTGCTTCATTGTATCAATGACGTACGGTGTCAGAATCATGCTGGCGTACTACGGGATGTGGGATTTTGATCGCGATCACGGCGATTCGAATGCCACGTCGATCAAACCGCATCTTGTGAAGATGCTCATCTTCTTTGTGATTGCAGTGGGAATTTTCATAGCTGCGCTTATTGACGTGGTGATAGTTCACATCCGCCGTCTACGTGCTGTGCGCAACTCTGTAACCCTGTAACTTCCTGGAAGTGACTTGTCACGGTCGCGGGGTGGGGCCAAACCCGAGCCTCGCCAGCACTTCCAGCAGTTCCTTCTTGGTGTATGGCTTTGCGGCAATCCCTTTGAATCCGTAGTTCGCATAGTTCGCCAATACGGGATCATCGGAGTATCCACTGGAAACAATGACTGTGGCTTTGGGATCAATCGCCAGGAGGTCCGTGATCGCTCTTTGTCCGCCAACTCCGCCTGGAATATTCAAATCCATAATTACCACATCGAATGGCTTGCCGGCCTCCATTGCTTTCTTGTACATCTCAATGGCCTCCAGTCCGCCCGGCGCGGTTTCGACTGAAAAACCGCATCGCTTCAGGAGTTGCGAAACCATGGCACAGACCATCTCTTCGTCATCCATAAGGAGAATTCTGGCGGATTGCGCAAGGGGTGGGCATGGCGCGACAGGCTGTTTTGTCTCCAATGCCTCTGGGGCTCTTTCTGAAGCCGGCAGGTGGATCGTGAAGGTTGTTCCCTTGCCAAGTTCTGAATGTACGCCGATATGGCCGCCGTGTTTGGTGATAATTGAATAGGAAGTTGCCAAACCCAATCCGCTGCCGGTCTGTTTGGTTGTAAAATAGGGGTCGAATATTCGGTCAAGATGTTTTGGATCGATCCCGCTGCCCTCATCGCGCACTGTAATCTTGACAAATTTCCCCGTGTTGAGACCCGGAACAGCAGACCCTGTGATCTCCTCATTCTCCATTGTGATATAGAGGCGTCCGCCATCAGGCATGGCCTGGCGGGCGTTGATGGTAAGGTTAGCGATAACCTGTTCGATCTGCCCCTTGTCGGCTTCCGTCTTCCAGAGGTCTTTGGCTTTCTTGAAGACCAGTTTGACATTGCTGCCCGAAAGGTCAAACCGCGCGACTTCCTCAACCAACGCACCCAGACTGATGTTCTTGATAATTGGCGCTCCGCCCGTTGCAAAGGTCAGTAGCTGCTTTGATAAGCGGATGGCACGGCTCATTGACAGTTCCGCTTGTTCAAGGAGCTCGTGGCCGGAGCTTCCGTCAGGAAGTTCTTCTTTGGCTAAAGCAATATTTCCGAACAATGCCAGCAGAATATTGTTGAAATCATGCGCAATCCCGCCCGCTAGAGTGCCGACACTCTGGAGCTTCTGCATTGTCAGCCGCTCCTTCTCCGCTAGCTTGCGATCAGTGATATCCGAGAAGGAAAGAGCTACAGCCGAGGTTGAGGGCGAAGACTTTACGGGGCTGGAGATAGGCACCGCGTTGATCGAAACCCACGTCAACGTTCCATCTGACTTTATGATTCCCATGATGACGTTTGATTGCGGTTCGCGGGTCCGCAGCACCACTGAACCCGGGTGTGTCTCAGGCGGGAATGGTGTGCCGTCTTCGTGAATAGTCTTCCATCCGAAATCAAAACGCTTCCGGCCCTGTAATTGATCGCCGGAAAGGCCGAGAATTCGTTCAGTCGAGCGATTCCACGTTATGCTTCCTTCATCACTTGTCTGCATGACTATCCCCTCGGACAAAGCCGACACGACGGACCGATACTGCTCCTCACGTTTCCGTACCTCGCTCTCCGCAAGCTTGCGCTCGGTAATGTCTTCAAACATCACCACGAACTGCTCAAGTTTACCGTCGCTGTCCATGATAGGAAACACAGAAGATCGGAAACATACTGGTTTATCCGGCAGATCTGGATAGAGCACGTTGGCGTTGTACCATATCTCCGGTGTCGTGTGCGCCTTTCCTTCTTTAACGGCCAGATGCACTTCGCGGAGTCCGGCCTTGTTTGCAATGGGATCATCAAAAAAACAGTAGTTGGATGGAGGAAACGAATGAAACATTCTAAGAAAGGCCTGATTTGCCCGCACATGATGGCCTTCTGCGTCAAACACTTGAACGCCATACGGATTCAAATCAATGATAGCGTTGAGTATTTCGCGCTCATGTTGAAGAGACTGTTCGGCCTGCTTTCGCTTCGTCTGGTCAATCATGACGGTGAGAAAGTATTGTTGCCCCTGGCTAGCGATCACTTCACCAGAGAACACGCCTTCAATGAGCGCTCCGTCCTTCCGTCGTACTTGCACTTCGTAATCAAACAAGCGTCCATCTGCCTGCAGCTTGTCCGCCACCATTTCATGCCGCTCCGATTGCGGAAAGAACCCGAGTTCAGCTGTGGTTTTGCCTATAATCTCGGCTCTGGAATAACCAGTTGTCTTCAGGAATGCATCGTTGACATCAGTAAACTTCCGGTCCGGCAGGGATGAAAGCGCCATCAAGGCCGGGTTGTTGCGGAACAGGCGCTCGAATCGCTGGTGTGCTTCCTGTTCGGATGTCAGATTCATGCAGATGCCGAAAACGCAGTCTTTCCCGCTCCACTTGCCAAACCAGACGTTCGTCGAGACCGGGATGATGCCGCCGCTCTTGGTTGCCAACGGCAGGGGACAGCTTTCTCTTTCGCCTTTGAGTATGGCGGCAAAGATCTCCTTGGCTTCGAGGCGTCTATCAACCGGATGCAAATCCAGGACGTGCATTGCAGCCAATTCGTCGGTGCTGTAGCCAAGCGTTCGAGTAAAGGCGGAGTTCGTCAAAAGGATCTGCCCGGATGGCGTTGCCACGAAGATCATGTCTGTCATGGACTCGAAGAAAGTGTGGAAATTGGCCGCACTCTCTCGCAGAGCATTATCGCTCCGCTTGCGCTCGATGGCATATCGTATGACGCGCGGTATGGTTGAGCCGCTGATCTCGCTCTTGATCAGGTAATCCTGAGCTCCATCCTTGACGGCCTGGAGGGCGATGTCTTTGTCGTTCAGTCCGGTGACTACAACCACCGGCAGTTCCGGCGCACGGGATCGAAATGATTTG
>Ga0247841_10003005_pt1 | contig 32082 bp, 32 predicted proteins | sample LaCruzMarch2015__2_FD_192410 | JGI IMG/M metagenome (GOLD analysis project Ga0247841, IMG submission 192410) | Freshwater microbial communities from meromictic Lake La Cruz, Castile-La Mancha, Spain - LaCruzMarch2015_18m | ecosystem: Environmental > Aquatic > Freshwater > Lake | place: Spain...
ACCTGGTCCCCCATGGCGGCCTTCCCTTCACCCGGACTCATTTTAATTCATGCACCCCTATGCATCCCATAAGGTTATCCATCGTAGATTAATTAATTTTATCTGCTGAGGTCGCTCAAATGGAACGAGGCGAACCAGGAAACGCGCCATAATAAAAGTGTACGATACGAATATTAAAAAAATGATTAGAGTCGTAGAAATAGATATGATTTCATCATTATATTATTAAACCAGACAAGTATATTTGTAATTTGTTGAAATGAATATTATTATTTAGAATGTGTGCTTATACGAATCGATATACTTATATATTATATCTTGATTCCCAACTTAGAGAGCGCCCGCACAAGGACACCCCCACTATTCTCCTCCTAAAGGATAGTAATTATTCCACCTTGCGTTCTTGGCGGGCCTCTTTTTCTCTAACATTCCTTTTATCTACGCATCCAGCCATTTATGGGACATGAGCTCCCCCATGCGCCTAGGCGCCATGGCCACCCTTCGGGACCACCGGACGATCTCCGCCCTGCGGGTGGACTTCCTGGAGCTTCTGGTCCTTCCGCAGGACGACCTGGCCCAGGTGGCAGGCTTCTGCGATGACTTCGACGGGGAACTGATACTGCACGCCCCAGAGGACCTTCCTGACGGCCGCTTCTTGGACCTGTCGTCCCCGGACCCCCGGGTCAGAGAGGACAGCGTGCGCCGCATAAGGGAGGTAGCCAATTCCGGCCGGGAGACCGCCCGGCCGGTGGTGGTCCATCCTGGCGGAATCAGCGGATCTCTCCTGGATGGGGACGAGCTCCTAACAGGGCTGCGCGCTTCTTTAGAAGCGCTGCCGGACTACCTCTGGCTGGAGAACATGCCTTTGCACTACCACTATCAGGGACGCAAGTTGCGCTCGAACCTGATGCGCACCCCGGAGGAGATGAAACAGGTGGAGGATCTGGTGGCGGGCTTCACCGTGGACGTATCGCACGCCTACCTGGGTGTGGAGGGGGACGGCAACGCCAACGTAATGGCCATGTTCAGGGTGCTGGGGGAGGCGGTGCGTCACGTGCACCTCTCCGACGCCCGCCGGCCGGACGAGGAAGGGGTCATGATAGGCGACGGCGAGGTCGACATGGCCTTTCTGCCCTACCTGCACGGGCTCCCGGTCCTGTTGGAGATTTGGGATGGGCATCTGAACGGAGGGGCAGGATTCAGGGAAGCGTTGCGGCGCGTTCGTGGGTGACCCTATCCAGACATCCATTCTTTTCTGGGCAAACCGATAACTTGAAAAAGAGGTACCGAGATAATAGGCGATACCGAGGTGGCTGGATTGGAGGACGGAGATTTCACCAAGGCTCGCTCGATGCTTTTTCCAAGGCAGGTTCTTGTGGGCCATGACGTCATAAGCACGGTGCCCGCGTCCTGTAGGGACTTCGGGCTCAGTGGCACCGGCCTCATCGTCACCGGCGACCGCACCATGAAGGTGGCCGGCAATCTGGTCCGCGACAGCCTCAAGGACAGCGGTTTCGAGGTGCAGATCGTCAACGTGGGCGAGGCCACCAACGAAAACCAGCAGAAAGTGGAGGCGGTGGCCAAAGAATGCCACGCCGACTTCCTTTTAGGCGTCGGGGGCGGGTCCAAGATCGACCTGGCCAAGATGACCGCCGCCCGGATCCACAAGGAGTTCCTTTCCATACCTACGTCCGCTTCCCATGATGGGATAGCTTCCGGACGGGCCAGCATTCGCAGCGGCAGCGGGCCGATCTCGCACGACGCCAGGGTGCCGCTGGCCGTCATCGCCGATACTGGCATCATCGTAAAATCACCATACAGATTATTGGCCGCGGGGTGCGCCGACGTCATCAGCAACGCCACCGCCCTGATGGACTGGGAGTTCGCCCGCAGACTGCGCAACGAGGAGTTCTCCCGTTCAGCCTTCGCGCTGGCCAGCTATACCGCGGAAACGATAATTGATAACGCCGATCTGATGCGGCCCAACCTGGAGGAGAGCGTTTGGCTGGCCATTCGCCCCATAATCATCTCCGGGATAAGCATGAGCGTGGCCGGATCGTCGCGACCCACCTCGGGCAGCGAGCATATGTTCTCGCACGCCCTGGACCTCATAGCGCCGGGCAAGGCGCTGCATGGGGAGCAGTGCGGGGTCGGCTGCATAATGATGATGTACCTTCACGGAGGCGACTGGATGCGCATACGTGAGGCGCTGATGAAGATAGGGGCCCCCACTTCGGCCAAGGAGCTGGGGGTCACCACGGAGCAGGTGATCGAGGCTCTGGTGACCGCTCACCAGATACGCAAGGACCGCTTCACCATATTGGGCATGGGGCTCACCAGGGAAGCGGCCGAGCGAATAGCCACCATCACCAAGGTCATCTAAGCTGGAGGCTCGGATACATGATCACTGTGATTGGGGAGAGACAGGCCAAGATAGATGGGCAGTTCATCTACCTGGGACCGCTGACGGATTGCAAGGAGTGCAAGCTCAAGGGGGTATGCTTCAACTTGGACGCCGGGGCGTTGTACCGCATCGTGGAGGTGCGGGACGTGAAGCACGATTGCATGGTGCACGAGGACGGGGTCCGCGTGGTCAAGGTGGAGAAGGAGAGCATGGTGGGCGCCATCGCCAAGAAAGGAGCTCTTGAAGGCACCACCATCACCTACGAGGTGATAAAGTGCGATCACCTCGGCTGCGAGCATTATCATCTCTGCCACCCGTTAGGCATCGACAAGGGGCACAAGGCCCGCATCGCCAAGATAAAGGGCGACCTGGAGTGCGCCGAGGGGAAGAAGCTGGTCAAGGTGACCTTCGAGTAGTTACGAGGCTCAATCACCTTTCCTTGTCTCCAATGTGTATGAGATCAGCATATAGGCGGAGAGGAACAGGGACCCCACGGTCGAGAAGGCAAAAAAGCCCTGTAGCACCGGGCCTGGTTTAAAAACGTGAACCTCGTCCCAGCTACTGTACCAGTTCTCCTCGCGGGTGGTCCATGTTATCGTCCCGTTTAAAGACCATATAGTTAATCCGGCCATTAGGGCGGCCAAAACGCATACGAGATACAATTTCAACTTCCGAATATCTTTTTCGGACATCTTGTATTTCTCGGCATTCTGATATTGTTCTAAGACCATGCGATACCCCCACCATCGGGCACTATGCCCTCGTGTAAAGAAAAACCTTTGGGCATTTCATGATGTGAATAAAAAGCAAGGGCGGGAATTGAAAAGAAAACATGGAAGGAGGGACCAGGCCCTTTCCCCGGGTCATCCTCTCGTATATGTCGATGTACGGTTTGCTGACCTTGTCCGCGACGACCTTAGGCAACGCGGGGATGTCCGGTTCCGGCATGTGCTCCTTCCTGGCTTTCAATAGTATCTCGTGGTAACCAGTTTCCCGGTTGTGCTGGCGGACCATCTCCTCCAATTTCGTCGTTGCCTCGAAGAACACCTTGGGCAGCTTCTCGCCGTACTTCAGCTGGTGGCGTTCGAGTAATCAATGATGGAGTAGATGCGATAATATTAATCAACAGCCTAGCCAATAGCCCTCTGGTGACAGGGGATGCACATCAGATTGGATGATCACTCGCTATTCAAGGTCTACATTATTGCCGTGACGGTGCTGTTCGCCCTGTACATAATTCCGGTGATGCTGTTCTCCTTCATGGGGATGGAGACCTCTGGCATACCTGATGAGCTGAGGGATATCGGCGGGGCCGTCTACCGCATCTTCTTCCTGATCGGTGTGCCATTGGTCTCCCTGCTGCTCGGCGCCCTGTCGATAGGAATGCTCGTTAAGGAAGCCGGAGCGGCGACCCCCACCCTCCCCCGATACATAGGTTATCTGATGCTCTTAGTGACCCTGCTCTCGATGATCATATGGATAATCGACCTGTCGGTGTATCAGGGCTCTTAACTCCCATCTCCAGAGATGCTGATGCCTTGATCTTCTCAGAAATTCTCCCCGGTCATCCTCTCGTACATGTCGATGTAAAGTCTGCTGACCTTGTCCGCGACGACCTTAGGCAACGCGGGAATGTCCGGTTCCGGCATGTGCTCCTTCCTGGCTTTGTATAAAGCTTCGTGGTAGCCGGTCTCGCGATAGTGCTGGCGGACCATCTCCTTGCTCAGCTCCACGCAGTTCCCTTTCTCGTATTCCGCGGCGTCCCACCATCTGTCCTCATCCAAGGTGCCGAAGGTGTCCACGATCATCAGCTGGCGTTTCTCGTCGTAAGCGAACTCCTTCTTGCCGTCCACGTGGATGAGCCCGGCCTTCTTGGCTCGGATGGCTATGAGGTCGTCGATCTTGGCCACGGTGGCGAACAGCTCCTCGTACTCCTTCTCCGTGAGACCAGATATGCGCAGCGCCTCCTCCCGGTCCAGGTTGCGGTCGGTCTCCTCCAATTTCGTCGTGGCCTCGAAGAACGCCTTGGGCAGCTTCTCGCCGTACTTCAGCTGGTGCCCTTTGGGGAAGCCCAGCTCCTCCACCGTTATCTTCCCTTCCTTGACCCGGTCGTTGAGGGAGCCGGCGTTGTAATGCCGGCAGATGATCTCCAGAGGGATCAGGTAGTCCGTCGTCCTGTGGTTCAGCTTGGAATAATCGGGAATGACGTCCACGCGCTTGACCAGCATTTTATCTTTACCGGTCAGCTTGATGAAGTCCGAACGGATCCCGTGCTCGGACAGCAGGTTGAACCAGTACGCGGACGTCCGGCACAGCACCTCCCCTTTGTGTGGGATCTCCGTGGGAATGATCTTGTCGAAGACGGAGATGTTGTTGGTGAAATGGAACTCGAACGTCCTGTCGTCGACCTCGAACACCTTCTTGACCTTGCCGACACGGTAAAGCTTCATCGCTACGGCTATCGCGAACCGGCGAATAAATCTTACCTTAGAACTCCGAGCCCACGTGCACTTCCAGTCCCTTGGCACCGATGGCGTAGGGAGTGATCTTCCTGGAGTGCTCCGTCCTCCGCATCTTGATTATGCGCAGGGAGAGCAGCAGCTCGTGGCGGTCCTGCAGCTCCAGATAGCGGAGCGATATGACGCCGTCTGCCACGTACTCGATGAGGCCGTCACGCGAAGCGAAGGGGTTGTCGTCCTTGACCTCGGCTGTGAGCAAGAGCGTGGCTCCGGTCTTCTTGACCATCTGCGTCAAATTGAATAGATTGGTGCGCCGGTCGTGATCGTTGTCGAAGAGCATGTTGAGCAGTGAGACGGAATCGATGACGATGCGCGACGCGCCGAACTTCTTGATGAACTCAGGCAGCTCGCTCTTGATCCTCTGGATGGTGACCTTGGCGTCGTTGGGCTCCAGCTTCACGATCTCCAGCTGCTTGGCCGTCATCTTGCCCTGCAGGTCCCAGCCGTGGGCGGCCGCATCGGCCAGGATGGACTCCTTGTCCTCCTCCAATGAGATGTATATGCACTTCTCGCCCTCCTGCAGCCCCTGGTTGAGGAACTGCAGGCCCAGAGTGGTCTTGCCGGTACCGAAGGAGCCCATGACCACCACCGTAGAACCTTTGGGTATCCCCCCGTACAACATCTCGTCCAGCCCGCTGATCCCTGTCTTGACCTTGTCCATTCCCATCACCCTATCCTTTCCGTATCTATGACCACCAAGCCGTGCTGCGCCGTGACCACCGTGGCGAACCTGGCGATCCTCTGCTGGTCCAGGTGCGGTAATATGCTGATGAACTTCTCCACGTACATATATCTCTGACGTCGGGAGGACTGCACGAACTTGGACCATTCGAAGACCAGGGCTCCGTCCACGGAGTCCATGATCAGCTTTTCCTTCCTAACGTCCACTATGTCCTTCGTCAGTATGAGGTAGATGACGCCCTTCCAGCGCTTGGCCATGCGCTGCATGCCGCGCATCACCGCCACCAGGTCCACCTCCTCGATCTGATTGTTGACCACCAGGTCCGTCAATGAGTCGATTATGACCATGCTGTCGTGGGCGTTGTTATCCAGATAGTCGACCAGCGCTTCCAGGGTGTTCTGCTCCCCGTCGTCGGTGAACAGCCCCTCGGACGACTCTCCGGTCCAGCTGCGGGGCACCAGGGTGTTGCGGAAGTATTGCTTGGAGAAGTCCTTGAACTCCACGTTCCTTTCGAAGGCCCCGTAGAAATCGGGGTTGAAGGAGGTCTTGATCTCCTGCAGGATGTCCTCCTGGGAGCGGGCGAAGGTGACGTAGCATATCTTCTTGGGCAGCATCCTCTGGCCGACGCGGTGGCCGAGGTAATAATCGCCCGAGGCGGGGTTCTCCTTGACCAGCGAGAGCTTCGAGGCGGACGTCAGCACATACTCCTGCTGACCCGCGCCCAGGTCCCCCATCAGAAGGATCACCGAACCGGCTGGAATGCCGCCCTTGATGATGCTGTCAAAATCGGAGACTCCGCTGGGGATCCTTTTAACCGAACCGTCCATTCGTGCACCTGACCTGGCCATCATTAGGATGTAGAAATATAGACTTTTGCGCGGTCTTCATAAATATCGGGGAATAAAAAATTGGACCGTTCAATCCTTTTCCCATCGCCTACTCCAACTACTATTCGAACAACATGACAGCCTGATCGCCCTGCGAGGTCGATTTAACCGGGGGTGATGCATATCCGATGAGATTAAATGCTCATGCCACAACCTTGCGTAACACTTTTACAAAATAAATAGCAAACCTTTTAAATGCCTCGTCGGATAAAGATTCCGCTAAAAATCGGCAATTATCATTACATGGAGATGTTCAGAATGAAGAGAAGTTACCTAATCGTGGCGACATTGGCTGTCGTGGTCATCTTGGTCATGACCAGTATGTTCGTCCTCTTCGGAGGGAACGATGATCAGGGAGAGACTTACGACATCGCTTTGGTCGCATCCACCGGGGACGGAACGGTCACCCTCAATTGGCAGCCATCCATCGACGTCAGTCCTGTTGGGTATACGCTGCTCTGGGGGACGAGCGCAGAGGACTTGGCGAACTCCCTGACCATGGGCAACGCCACCAGCTATGAGTTGACCGGGCTCTCGAACAACATGACCTATTATTTCAGGATCACGAGCGGTGATGGCGACGGTCTGCTCCGAAGTGCCATCATTTCGGCCCTGCCGGTCCGGGAGATAGTTGAGAACCTGGTGATCGGGACAACCTCGAAGATAGAGAACACCAACATCCTGGATTCCGGATACACCTACTTCCGCGGGCCGATGGTCCACGAGAGCCTGGTCAAACAGGACGAGGACGGCAATTTCATTCCTTGCCTGGCCGAATCCTGGAACACCACCGATTCCATTGTATGGACCTTTCACCTGGTGCACAATGCCAGCTGGTCCGACGGGGTCCCGGTCACCGCCGAGGATATGAAGTTCACCTTCGAGTACCTGCCTTCCGTCGACAGCAGCATGGCCACCCAATGGAAGATGATCCAGAATGTAGATGCGGTCGACGACTACACCGTGCAGGTGACGCTGAAAAAGGCCTACAGCAACTTCCTGGTGCAGCTGATGGTCATGCGGTCTCTTCCCAAGCACATCTACGCCAACATCACCGATCCGGCTTCCTTCAGCAATCTGAACGCCAGCATCGGAACCGGGCCATACATGCTAGAGTCGTTCGATAAGGCAGCTGGAATCCTCACCTTCAAGGCCAACCCGTACTACTACCGCGGGGCTCCGACGGTGCAGAGCATCACGGTGCGCCTGTTCAAGAACGTCGACACCATGGTGATGGCGCTTCAGCAGGGCGAGATAGACACTACCTACATCTACGCTAAGGGCGTGAGCTATTACTACGTGTCATCCATCCTAAACAGCGGGAAGGACGTCATCAACATCCCCAATCTGGGCGTGCCCAACACCCTATGGATGAACAACGCGCGCTATCCGTACAGCAATCAGACCTTCCGATTGGCGGTTAGCAGTTGTTTCAATTACAACGAGCTGCAGCAGATCATGACCGCCGGCTGGGGATCGGTGGCCAATTCAGGATACCTTCCCAACGGTACCTTCGGGTTCAAGGAGACGACTGCCTTGACCCAGAACATCACCAAGGCGAAGGCTCTCCTGGCCAGCGCTGGGTTCGCGGATATCGATGACGACGGGTGGCTAGAGCTACCCAACGGGAGCGAGTTCTCCCCGTACATCATCACCCGGTCGGACGGTTCCGATTACGCCAGGGCTGCCGAACTAGTACAGAACTACATGAACGCGGTCGGGCTGGACGTCCGGGTCAAGGTCCAGGACGCCAACTCCGTGAACTCCATGCTGTCCTCGTCCAAGAACTTCGATATGATCATCACCGGTACAACAGCCTGGGGCATGCTCATGTGGCAGTCCTATGCGACGGGATACTTCGACAATCGTAGCATGGGATGGTCCATGGTGTCCGATGCCGAATTCCATGATCTGGTGGATGAGCTCCAGGCGGAGTCCGATTCCGCTCAGAAGTTGGTACTGATCGGGGAGATCCAGGACTACTACGCTAGCGAGATGCCGTCCATACCCCTATACTGGAACAATATCATCCAGCCCTACAACCCGGAATATGAGGGATGGGCGATGGACCCCATGTACGGCATCATGTCCTACGGAACCTTCTTCGGTCTAACGCGGGCTTGATCGCCCCCTTTTTCCTTCCAATTTTTTTGAGGTGCGCGAAATGTCATGGGAAGATGAATGGCGGATGGCTCATGAACGCTCGCCCTTGCGGGTGACCGTGGAGAACGAATGGCGTTGGAACGAGTATTGGGATCGCAGCGCCGCCCAATATCTGCGGGAGGTTTCCTCCGAGGCGGCGCTCTATCACCAGGTCATCGACCATCTACAATCGAAGGGATGGCTCGGGCCGGAGGAAGATGTCCTGGACATTGGTTGCGGTCCGGGGACCTATTCCCTGCTCCTGGCGAACAAGGTTCGCTCGGTGACGGCGCTTGACTCTTCCCTCGGTATGCTGGATGTTCTAAGTCAGGAGTGCAAGGCTCGTGGCCTTGAGAACGTCAGACCCCTGTGCAGGAGCTGGGAGAGGGCAAACATCGAAAAAGGGTACGACCTGGTGCTGGCCGCTTTGAGTCCGGCGGTGAGCACGGCCACCGGACTGTTCGCCATGGAAAAGGCCAGTCGCTCCAAGTGCTGTTACATAACCGCCTGCGTTAGCAACTGGATGAAAACGAGGAACGAACTTTGGGAGATGGTCGTGGGCGAGTTCGTCCCGTCCGACGCCTACTCCATCAAGTATCCCTTCAACATCCTCCTCGAGACAGGGAGACTGCCGGACCTGCATCACATCACCGCCACGGTGGAGGTGGACTTCCCCTCCCGGCAGGTGATCGACAACTACGTGCGATATTTCCGGATATTCACTGCCATGGACCTGGCGAAGGTCAAGGCCATCGAGGATTACATCGGCTCCCGTTCCCAGGGCGGCGTTTACACCCGAAGGACGGACAAATGCCTTTGCATCATGAGCTGGAACAGGCCAGAGGATTGAGGTATGAGGAGGAGCGCACGCTTCGCCATCCGGAAAACGCTGCGTTACGCCATCATCATCTTCGTGATACTGAGCCTGAACTTCATGATCCCGCGCATGATGCCGGGGAGCCCGGTCATCGCCCTGCTTGGCGAGACCGCTGGCGAGGCAGACCCCGATGTGGTGGCCAGGATCGAGGCGGAGTACGGCCTGGACAAATCCATGTCCGAGCAATATGTGATCTACCTCAACTCGCTGGCGCATTTCAATCTGGGCTATTCCTTCGAGAAACGGACCAGGGTCGGTGAGCTCATCACCGACCGCATGTTCTGGACCATGGTGCTGGTGCTTCCCTCGGTGCTCATCGGTTCCTTGGCCGCCCTGCTGGTGGGCTCCGTGGCGGGATACCGCCGCGGCAAGCGCTTCGATAAGGTGGCGACGGGGATTCTCATCACGATCATGGCCGCTCCCGGTTTCCTGGTATCGATGCTGGCCATCAAGGTTTTCGCCTTCTACCTGGACTGGTTCCCCCTGGGGAACATGACCTCGGGGGGAAAGGAGGGGCTGGAACTGGTGCTCGACGTGATGTACCATTACGCCCTGCCCGTCACCATCCTGTCATGCATGGTGATGGCCTCCAAGTTCCTTGTGGTCCGGGGGTCTGTGACCCAGATATTGCATGAGGACTTTATCTTCGTGGCCCGTTCGCGTGGCTACCGGGAACGCAGGATCGCCTCGCACCACGTGATGAGGAACGTCCTTCCGCAGTTCATCTCCATGTTGGCGCTGAGCCTGGGGTTCGCGGTGGAAGGAGCGCTGATCATCGAGATCGTGTTCTCCTTCAACGGGATGGGCACTCTGCTATACGACGCCGTGCTGTCCCGCGACTACCCGGTCATGCAGGGCTGCTTCCTCACCTTGGCGGTGTTCGTGCTGCTGGCTAACTTCTTGGCCGACCTTCTTTACGGATGGGCCGACCCCCGCATCAGGGACGCCGCGGAGAAGGAGGCTGGCGCATGATGACCGGAGGGCTGATGAGGCTGGTCCGGAAAAATGGCCGGAACGCCTTGGAATGGGTTGGATCGAGCTTCGCAAGAAAGCTGGGACTATCGCTCATCGTCATCATCACCGCACTGGCCGCCCTGGCTCCGTGGGTGGCACCCTTCGATCCGGACCAGACGGGGATACCGTACCTCCCCATGAGCTGGACGCATCTATTGGGCACGAACGACATGGGCAAGGACATCTTCTCTCAACTGCTCTTCGCCGGTCGCAATTCCCTGCTGATCGGGCTAACTTCGGCGGCGATAGCGGTGGTCATAGGGGTCAGCGTCGGCATCGCCGCCGGATTTCAGCGCGGGGTCCTCGAGGACCTCCTTATGGGGTCCACCGACATCTTCCTGCTCATACCGGGACTGCCGCTCATGATCATCCTGGCTTCCTACTTGGATCCCAGCATCTGGAACATAGTCCTCGTCATCGGGCTACTGTGGTGGTGCCCGGTGGCTCGCGTGGTCCACGCCCGCACCCTTCAGCTGCGGGAGAGCGAGTTCGTGGACTCGGCCCGTCTGCTGGGCTACTCCAACGTGTACATCATGCGCAAACACATCCTCCCCAACGTCCGGGACGTGATCACAGCCCGTTTCGGAATGGCCGTGGCCACAGGCATGCTTGCCGAGGCCTCCCTGAGCTTCTTGGGCCTGGGGGATCCCTTCAACATCAGCTGGGGAGGGATGATCAGCGAGGCGTTCAACCGGGGAGGCTTTACCAACGACATGCTGTGGTGGTACGTTCCGCCGGGGATAATGCTACTGCTCTCTATCGTCGGGTTCGTCCTGCTGGGTCTGAGCCTCGACCGCAACGATTCCAGGGTGGAGGCGCTATGAGCGAGCGACCTTTACTTGCGGTACGTGGCCTGATCGTCTCCTTCCCCGTGCGCGAGGGATCGTTCCTGGCCATTAACGGCATCGACCTGGACCTGAGAGAGGGAGGGTCCATGGCCATTATGGGGGAGTCGGGGTGCGGCAAGTCTGTGCTCGGGCATGCCATCCTGCGATTGCTCGACGACGTGGCGGAGGTGTCCGGTCGCATAACGTTCGACGGCCTGGACCTCGATTCCTTGGACGGAAGGGCTTTGCGGGAGGTCCTGGGGCGGGACATCGGCCTGGTCCCTCAATCCCCCTCCACCGCCTTCAACCCCGTGCTAAGGGTTGGCGACCAGCTGATGGAGTTGATCGAGAAGTGCGGAAAGGCCGAAGGTCCGAAGGCCCGGGACCTAGCGATCGCTTCGCTGGCTCAGGTGGGCTTCACCGACCCGGAGCGGGTGTTCTCCACCTATCCGCATCGTCTTTCCGGGGGGATGTGCGAGCGCGCCCTCATCGCCATGGCCATGTCGGTGAAGCCCCGGCTGATGATCGCCGATGAGCCCACCAAGGGTCTGGACAGTCCCTCGAAGGACATAGTGATCGATCTCCTTTGCCAGAGGAAGGGGAGCCTGCTCATGATCACTCATGATTTCATGGCCGCCACGAGGTGCCAGGAAGTGGCGGTGATGTACGCTGGCGAGATCGTGGAGCAGGGGAAGGTGAAGGACGTGCTGTTCTCCCCCAGACATCCGTACACCCGGGGGTTGATCGGGGCCCTCCCCCGGAACGGCATGACCCCTATCCCCGGGGGGTCGTTCGGCCAGGACCGAAGCTCGACAGGCTGTCGTTTCCGATCCCGCTGCACGAGGGCGGACGAGGAATGCACGTGCCATCCCGATCTCTCCGGGGCGGACGGGTGGCGGGTGAGGTGCCACCATGCTTGAGGCCGAAGGCGTGGGTAAGAGGTATCGGGGCGAGCGCGGCGGAGGGACCGTCTGGGCGGTTAAGGATGTTTCGATCTCCTTGTCTCCGGGGGAGGTGGTCGGGCTGGTAGGGGACAGTGGCTGCGGCAAGACCACCCTGGCCAAGATCATCTCCCGGTTGATCGAGCCGGACCAGGGACGGGTGATGGTGGACGGGGAGGACGTCACCTCCCTGCGGGGAAGGGGGTTGAGGCGATACCGCCGCTCCCTGCAGCTGGTCTTCCAGCACCCCGAGTCCGCCCTGGACCCCCAGCATCGCATCGCCTGGTCGGTCGCCGAGGCCTATCGGGCCGCGGGGGTCCCACCCTCGGAACGGCGGGTACGCCTGGATGAATTGGTGGACAGGATCGCCTTCCCCATGGACATCCTCGAACGGTTTCCAGGGGAGGTCAGCGGCGGGGAGATACAGAGGGTGGCCTTGGCCCGGGCCTTGATAATGCGGCCGCGGTACCTCATACTGGACGAGCCGACGTCCATGCTGGATGTGTCCGTGCAGGCCTGCATCCTCCAGTCCCTGAAGCGTTTGGGGCCGGAACTAGGACTGGGCATCCTGCTCATCTCCCACGACGAAGAGGTGGTCAAGGTCATGTGCGACCGTGTTTACCGCATGGACAAGGGGTGCATCATCGGTGGCGGGAAACCTGCGGACGATTCCCCGGAACAGGCGTCGCGCTGCGAGGAGCCACACGTCTCATGAACGGGTCATCCCTCGGGGACGGCCTTCCCAGTTGAAATGACATAACGACCGAACACCACCGCCGGATGGTCCTCGGGCAGGTCCTTCAGCCTGCGGGCCTTCCCTCCGGTCTTCTCCTGGCGTTCATTGAACTTGTGAAGGGCTGTAAAGAATTGGACATCCGATTCGATGGACCGGGTATCACGGAAGGTGAGCAGGAAAGCGCTCTCATCGAAGGGCACCTCCACGCCCACGGGCGTACCATCTTCGTACATGAACAGGCTCCCCGGCCTCATGAGGTGGCGGGCTCCGCCGGAGCAGAGCACCCAGTTCCCCTTCGCGGTATACACGATGGCGCCCCTGGGGTGAACCTCCTCGACCGCATACGAGCCGGCGGGCACCTCGACGTAATATGTCTGGCACCCCTGACCGATGAGCAGCGGACCTATCCTTCCTTCCGGCGTGTCCACGCCGGGGCAGCTCGTTGGAGAGGTGATGTCCTCGATGAGGGCTATGCCCTGGGACGGCCGTTCTCTGACGGGCGACCCCCCGCCCCCCTCAGACATGAACTCCTGCACGGTCGCGATATCACCATGCGCATATTTTTCTTTTTATAGGCCCGCGGTTCTCGAACCGGCGCCCGCGTAAGTGCAAGTCGATGAAGGATCAATCCGTCTCGGTCCAGCAGTCCACGGAGATTTCCCCGTCGAACTCGAAGGAGAGTATGAGCCGGTTCATCTTCTCGTAGCCGTCGTAGATGTCCGTCCCGGCCGTCGGGCCCAGCGTAGCCTTGAGCGTGTCGCCCTGGTCCACGAAGTACAGTTGCCTCCAGGTTAAGCTGATGGTGTCGAAGTAGTAGCATTCCACATCGCCCACGGAGATGCCGTCGCGAGCGATGGTGAAGAAGACCACCACGTCATCCTTATCTGCCAGGCCTGACACCTTCACGCCCAGGTCGTAGGACATCCCGTTCACTACATCCAGAGGAATGTGGGGGTGCTCCACGGTCCCGCCCAGCCCGTCGGTATCGATCTCCACGATGGTGACCTCGACGTACACCTCTTCGACCGGAGGGACCAGCTGGTCATGCAGCGCTCCGGCGGCCAGGAAGGCTGTGGATATAAGCACGCCTGAAAGGACCACTGCCACGATGATGGGGTTCAGGGATTTCGGGACTTTCATGACCGCTCCGTTCACCACCATGCGCGAGGTCACCGGACCCCTTGCCGCTGGTGGAAAGGACCAGTGAAATGCTGATTCTGTCGATTTATAATCTTGCCTCGCGCTGACGGCACGTGATCTGAATTGTCAGGGAATGAAATCGAATGTCAGTTGGAGGGCTTCGTTGGTGGCCTGCTTCTTTACGCTCTCCCGGTCGCCTTCCAGCTCCATCTTGAAGAATATGCGCTCCTCCTTGTAAGACAGGGCGATGAAGACCAGGCCCACCGGCTTCGTCTCCGTGGCCCCGCCCGGTCCGGCGATGCCGGTGACGGCCAGGCCCACATCGGCGTTGAACAGGCGGACGACGCCGCCGACCATCTCCATGGCGCATTGAGAGCTGACCGACCCGTGCTCCCTGATGGTGACATGCGAGACGCCCAGCAGGTTCATCTTGGAGTCGTTGCTGTAAGTGACCACGCCCCCGCGAAAGATGTCCGAGGAGCCGGGCACGTTGGTGAGCTTGTCGCAGATGCGCCCGCCAGTGCAAGATTCGGCCACGGCGATGGTGAGACCGCTCTTTCTCAGCTTGTCGAGTACCTCAGTCTCCAGCATCCCCTTCCCCCTGCCCGGCCAGGTCCCTCATGCGCTTGATGCCGTCGATGGAATCGATGACCTCGGCCACCGCGGCGGGGACGAACTGCCGCCAGTCGTCGTCCGAGACCATCCTTTTCCTGATCTCCGTGCCTGAGTAGTGTTCCCTATTGAACATAGGCGAGGCCGCCACCTCGTAGCCAGCCTCGGAGAACAGGCGCTTGGTGAGCGGGTTGTTGGTGTACACCCTTTCGAAGGGGGGCACCATGGAGCGCACGTGAGAGACCCAGACACCGTACTGGTTTATGTCCACTATGGGCACGAGGAAATAGTCCCGGATGCCCTCCTCCCGCAAAGCGCGGGATATCATGAGGTGCCGCTCTCCGGCAGTGAAGGGGTTGTCCCTGGTGTGGGATATCTGCGCGCTGCCGATGCCGATGATGAGCTCATCGCATTCCCGGGCGATCTTGCGCACTACCTCCAGATGCCCGTTGTGAAAGGGCTGGAAACGGCCGATAAGCAGGCAGTCCACGCGTTTGACGTCGCTCATGCAGCCTCGCTATCCGGTTAAGACGATAAAAACCCTTGCCATCATGTAAAAAAGAAATGAAAAGCTGGAAGTGGTTTACTGCGTGACCGGCTTGACCACCGGGGGCTTAAGGACGCTGCCCATCTCCACCAGGGCCGCCAACTTGGTCAGAAGGCCATCCTTCTTGGTGCCATTGATCAGAGCGTAGGAGAGCACCTCGCGCATGTTGGTCACCGGTATGATCTCGATCTTGCCGATGTAGCGCTCCTCCAGGATCACGTCGAACTGGTTGGCTTTGGGTATGATCACGCGCTTAATCCCGGACTCGGCCGCGGCCTCGATCTTGGCCGTGACGCCTCCCACGGGAAGGACCTGCCCCCTGACGCTCAGAGAGCCGGTCATGGCCACCGTCTGATCTACTGGCACGTCCTCCAGGGCGGATATGACCGCGGTGGCGACGGAAACGGAGGCGGAATCGCCCTCGACGCCGTCGTAGGTGCCTATGAACTGCACGTGCACATCGTGGTTGCTTATGTCCTCGCCAGTGTACTTCTTGATGATGGCGGATACATTCTGCACCGCTTCCTTGGCGATCTCACCCAGCTTGCCGGTGGCGATTATCTGGCCTCCGGCCTTGGTCTGGGCCGGGGTAACCTCGGCCACGATGGGGAGCACTATCCCGGACAGCTCGGACATGCTGGACCCGGAGTTCATGGCCGCCAGTCCGTTGACCACTCCCACGGCGCCGCCTTCTATGGAGAAGGTCTTGTACATCTTGTGGGACTGTATGTAGCGGTCCACGATCTGCTGCTCCAGCGACCGGGCGATCTTCTTGGCCTTGGTGACGTGCTCCTGGGTGACCAGGGGGCAGTTCTCCTCGCGGGCTACGTCGCCAGCGACGCGCACCAGTCCGCCCAGTTCCCGGAGGCGGAGGGTCAGCTGTCCACGCCTTCCGGCACGCCTCTGGGCCTCCTTCACGATCTCCAGCACGGCCTTCTTGTCGAAGTGGGGGATCTTCTTGTCCTTGGCCACTTCCTGAGCCACGAACCGGATGAGATTGGTACGGTTCTCCGGTGTGTCGTCCATGGTGGACCTCATGTACACCTCGTAACCGTAGCCGCGAACACGGGAGCGCAGCGCGGGATGCATGCCCTGCATGGCGTCCATGTTACCAGCGCACACCAGTATGAAGTCGCAGGGGACGGCCTCGGACTTGACCATGGCGCCGCTGCTCCTCTCGCTCTGCCCGGTGATGCTGAACTTGCCCTCCTGCAGGGCGGTCAGCAGCGACTGCTGGGACTCCATCCTCAGCATGTTGATCTCGTCGACGAACAGCACGCCCTTGGACGCCTTGTGGATGGCTCCGACCTCCAGCCTCTCGTGGGCTGGGGTCTCCAGGCCTCCGCTCTGGAACGGGTCGTGCTTGACGTCACCAAGCAGTGCACCTGCGTGCGCCCCGGTGGCGTCTATGAACGGTATGGACTCGCCTTCGGTGTGGCTTATCAGCAGCTTGGGGACCATGAAGCTCTCTCCGCGTCCGCCCACATACCTGGTGGCGAAGAATATCATGGCCGCGGCCATGATGCCGAACAGAAGGATCATGGGGTCCTGGGCCTGATAGTAAAGTATGACGCTCAGGACGACCACCATCAGCACGATGGCTGTGACCAAGGAGGTCTTCTGGGACTTGCGCGCCATGGCCTCGCGCTTCTGCGCCATGACGATCTCCTTCCCCTTTCCGGCCGGAACGGTGCGGATGCGGGGCTCGTTGGGATCGTCGGCGTTGTGATAGGCGATGACGTCCTGCAGATCTTCCTTGGGCAGGTATTCGGTCATGGCCTTGGCAAGCATGGACTTGCCTGTGCCGGGCTCGCCGATGAGCATGACGTGGCGCTTCTGCTCTGCCGCCTTGCGCACCACCTCCACCGCCGAGTCCTGGCCGATGACCTGGTCTGAAAGCTTTTCAGGGATCTTGATATCGGCCGTGGTGGTGAACTCCTGGGTCTCTATCCAGGTTTCCACGTCGGGTTGCGTCACCACCGTTTCAGATTCTTCTTCAACCATGGTTCACCTTATAATCAAAACGAACCCATGCAAGCGCTGCTATATAACCATATTCCTCGCAATCAGTGGTATTGAGTTGAGGCCAGCTTACCGTTAATTCGATCGTATGATATCCTCCGTGCCATGAACCTGTTTCCATCATGCCGGACCGAAATCGACTTGACTGTGGGGTATTGTGGAACTAACCCTTGCTATCAATTATTCTTATCAGTGATATTTTGTTTTATCCAGAAATTAATTTCACATTACTATCAGTGATAATTATTTATACATATCATGATGTAGTGATAATTATTATGAAGGCGGACATGGCCTTGGTCCAATCGTTGTGCGCGTCCTTACGCATGGGACCTGATTGTCAGGTCCTTGATGAGGGCATTATTTCCAGCCTACGGCCGGACGTCACGCTAATTGATTCCAAGACATTGGCGATCGTAGAGCTCGAAAATCGGGCCTCTTTGATGAAATTGTCAAGATTGGCCTTGCTATCCCGGTTAAGAGAGCCCGGGAACAAGTCGATAAGACTTGTGTTAGCGGTTAAAAGTGCGAGCGAGGACCTCAGGGGCATTGCTGAAAATGCGGGCATTGAGATAGTAAATTTGCCTAAGGACTATCGGTTGAATTCCACGGCTGAAAAGAAAAGCGGTCGGGCGATGAAGATCACAACTGAGAAGTCATGGCGCATCATTTCAAGGTTAATTAAGGAGCAACCCACTTCCATTCGCAATCTGTCGATCCTTGAAGGAGTCTCTTACGGTTGGTCACATGCGGTCTGCGATCATCTGCTCGAACAAGGCATCGTTCAAAGGGAGGGGGCCAGGATCGTTGTAGTGAACCCGGACCTGCTGATCAATGGCATATCCTGGGAAAGACCGACTAAGCGGTTGGTCGTGAAGGAGATTCAAACAGATCTCGACGATGTCTTCGATGGGGCCAAGGAAATTACCGGAGCCCTCAAGGACCTGGAGGAGGACCACGCATTCACTGGAGAACTGGCCGGGACGATCTATACTGGTCATGCGGTCAGATTCGACAGGTTACAGATCTATGCCTCCGCGACCTCGTTGGAATCACTGGTGAATATATACTCCAATAAGGACGGCCGCGGATTGACCCTGCAGATCTTGAGCCCCGATCGGGATATTTGGAGCGCGGTGCGGACCATTGATGATATCATGGTCGTTTCTCCCGCGCACACCCTTCTTGATCTGGCCGGAATGGGCTATGGCGCGATGGACCTGACCAAAGCCTTGCTGAGGACGTATGCCAGCCTATGATGCCACTTCGATAATCGAGGCTTCCCTCGAGGAGCTATCATACATTGCGGAGCTGGTCTCCGCCCATGAGGTTCCGGTGCCGCGTACGGTATTGATCGGTGGCTGGGCCGTTCATTCCTACAACGCTTGGTATGGTTCGATAGACATTGACCTGATCACCGATTCCCGAGGTAGGAAACGGATCACCGACCGTCTCACCGGGGAGAGGGGATTCCAGCGGAACCGGGACGTGACCGATAGAAGATGGATCTCCAAACCGGTCCCTCCTCGATTTAACATCATCATCGATTTCGGTAATAGGGACCATCTGGATCCGTTCGAGGGAACCGACCAGACGATGGATTATTCCATCTTGGATGGCAGGACCATCGAGCGGGAGATCGCTCCGGGAAGGACGTTCATCGTACCGGAAAGAACGCTTCTCATCGTTTTCAAGCTCAAGGCGGCATGGGACCGCAGGCAACGGTTGCTCAATGGAGCTTCGCACGATCCAGAGTGGGAGAGGGGAAAGCTCCTCAAGGACAGGGGCGACCTACTGGCATTGCTTGACCCAACCAGAGGAGGATACGACGTTCGGATCGACCTGTTGGGCCGGGATCTGGACCGATGGCCATTCCTCAAAGGTACTTTATTTGACACTTTGATCGACAATGATGCATTAAAATGGTATGGGAGAATGGGCTCTGATACCGTCCGAGACCTGAGCGATCGCCTTGGGTCGCTTTTAGAATGAAACCTATTTGGTAGGTACCTAAAAGTAATTTTTTCCTTCCAGAGATTGCAAATTGTATTAACCCCCAGTTGCATGACTGATTCTGAAAATGACCGACTGGAAGAGCGAACTGCCGCACGGGGTCCTCGATATCTTGCGGGAGGAGGGCATCACCACCCTCTATCCGCCTCAGGAGAGGTCCGTGCCCTTCGCCCTGGCCGGCAAGAACCTGGTCCTGGCCGTGCCGACCGCTTCCGGCAAGTCCCTGGTGGCCTACCTGGCCGCGGTGAAGCGCGTGCTACACGACGGGGGCAAGGTGCTCTACATCGTTCCCTTGCGCGCCCTGGCGGCGGAGAAGTACGACGAGCTGAAGCGCTTCGAGCGCCTGGGACTGAAGGTGGGCATGTCCATCGGCGACTACGACGAGGTGGACAAGGGGATCGATCAGCTGGACATCCTGGTGGCCACTTCCGAGAAGGCGGACGCCATCATGCGTCACCGCTCCGATTGGATACGGGCCATATCGCTCGTCGTGGCCGACGAGGTGCATCTCATGAACGACCCGGACCGCGGGCCCACGTTGGAGATCACCCTCACCAAGATGAGGATGCTGAACCCCAAGATGCAGGTGCTGGCGCTCTCGGCCACCGTGGGAAACTCGAAGGAGATGGCCAAGTGGCTGGAGGCGGAACATGTGGCCAGCGAGTGGCGCCCGGTCAAGCTGAAGGAGGGGGTGTACCTGGAGAGCACCATCAACTTCACCGACAACAGTCGGCGTGAGGTCCGTCCTCTTGGCGACACCGTATGGTCCCTGGTGAAGGACACCATGGACGAGGGCGGGCAAGCGCTGGTGTTCGTCAACACCCGCAAGTCCACGGAATCACTGGCGGTGCGCTTCTCCCGCCTGAACAAGGAGAAGGGCGAAGCCCAGGTCAGGGAAGAGGTGGAGAACGCCTTCCACGAGGAGCAGACCACCATCGGCTCCACGCTGAAGGAGTGCATGAAGCACGGCATGGCCTTTCACAACGCCGCCCTGACCAACGAGCAGCGTCGCACGGTGGAGCGTTTCTTCAAGGAGGGGAAGATCAAGTGCATCGTGGCCACGCCGACGTTGGCGGCTGGCATTAACCTTCCGGCTCGGCGCGTCATCGTCAGGGACGTCACCCGTTTCGAGGGCGGCGGCAATGTGCCGATATCGGTCATGGAAGTCAAGCAGATGTGCGGCCGGGCGGGCCGTCCCCGTTACGACCCGTACGGGGAGGCCGTGCTCCTGGCGTCCACCGTCGAACAGAGCCACGCCCTGTTCGAGAACTACCTACTGGGCGAACCGGAGGACATCACCTCGAAGGTAGGCAACGAGCACGTGCTGCGCGGGCATATACTGGCGCTGATCGCCACCGATACGGCCAACACCCGCAAGGGCATAATGGACTTCCTGCGACGGACCTTCTTCTGCCATCAGCGCGGCGACGCCGGCGTGGAGGAGGCCGTGGAGAACATCGTGCAGTACCTGTTCAAGGAGGGCATGATACGCTGCCCCGGGATCGACTTCCTGGCCGAGGAGGCCGAGGCCGACCTGAAGGCCACCTTCTTCGGGAGGCGGGCCTCCGACCTGTACATCGACCCGGTGTCGGCGGTCAAGCTGCGCGACGCCCTGCTCTCTTACACGGAGGGGAAACGCGATCTGGGCTTCCTGCACGCGGTGTGCGCCACCCCGGACATGATGAACCTGTACCTCAAGCGGGACGACCCGGAAATTTTGGACGACCTGCTGCTGCAGAGGACCGGGGAGCTGCTGTTCCCCCCGCCGGACCTTGACTCACCGGACAGGGACTACTTCCTCTCGGAACTTAAGACCGCCCTGGTGCTCGACTCCTGGATAGACGAGGCGGAGGAGGATTCCATGCTGAAGGCCTTCGGCATCGGGCCGGGTGACCTGCACGCCAAGGTGGAGGTGGGGGAATGGCTGATCTATTCCATGCGGGAGCTGAGCAACATCTACAACAAGGACTGCTACCCGGTGCTGACCAAGCTCATGGCCCGCCTGAAGTACGGGGTCAAGGACGAACTGCTGGAGCTGGTCACGCTGAAGGGCGTGGGCCGCGTCCGCGCCCGTTCGCTTTACAAGAGAGGGTTCACCTCCATCCCGGCGCTGAGAGAGGCCTCGGTGAACGACATCGCCAAGGTCATCGGCATCGGCGAGCTACTGGCCCAGCGCATCAAGTCTCAAGTGGACCCCAAGTTCGTGCCGGAGAAGAAGGCCCTCAAGGCGAAGAACGAGCCGGAGCCGAAGGAGCCTCCAGTAAAACCGGGCCAGACCAGTCTGTTCGATTTCTAGCTCCTATCGGCATTATTACAGTCAAGCCCGTTCGGTAGCGGGTTGTTCCTCCTTACAGCGTTCCAATTTGAAGATCAATCAAGAGCTGCCAACAGGTCCTTCTGGGCATCCCATGTTTTTACCAGCTCCTGCGTGTATTGCTTCCCCCCGGTGGCGAGGATCTTCTCCACCGGTCCGCTGTCCGCGTTCTTACCTTTTGACAGCACCGTCACCTCGGAGCACATGCACCTGATGATGTCGACATCGTGGGTGATCAGCACCACCCCCATGCCGTCCTGGCGGACCTTGTCCTTGATCAGATTGAGGATGAACGCCTGCACGGAAACGTCGAGCATCGACGTAGGTTCGTCCAAGAATAGATAATCTGGATGGAACGATAGCACCCGGGCGAGCGCCGCCCGCTGTATCTCGCCCCCGCTCACCTGCGATGGGTATCGGTCCAGAAGCTCCAATGGCAGCTTGACCTCGGCGCAGGCCTCCTCCGTCCTTTCTTTGATCGCCGTCCTCGGGACCCCTGACCTGAGCAGGGCTTCTATAATCGATTCTCGAAGCCGGAACTCGGGGTCTAGAGCTCCCTCGGGATGTTGGAAGACTATCTGCATGTGGCGCCTCAACGGCCGCATCTTCTTCATCGGTACGCGGGTGATGTCCTTTCCATCCAGAACGATCGAACCCGAAGAGGGGTCCGTCAGGCGCAGGGCGATCCTGGCTATGGTGGTCTTCCCGGAACCGCTCTCCCCGGTCAATCCTATTATGCGTCCCTTCTCGATCTTAAGGGATATGTCGTCCAGTACCCGAAGGCAGGAACGCTTCATCAGTCCGCTCCGGTATTCTTTGCTGATACCATTGAGCTCAAGCATGGCCGCACCTGACGTAGTGTCCCGGAGATATCTCCTTCATGGTTTGGGGGCCGGAGCATTCTTTCTCTCGCAACGTGCAGCGCTCCCGGAATCGACACCCGCCGTCCCGCAGCAGCACCATCGAGCCGGGTATGGCTTGCATTCCCATCTGCGGCAGGGCCTTCCACAGTCCCTTGGTGTATGGATGCGAGGGGTCGTTGAGCACCTTTTCGGTCGGACCTATCTCCACTATCATCCCGGCGTACATGATGGCCGTGCGATCGCATATCAAGGGGGCGTAGTGGTCGTGGGTGATCAGGATCATCGACTTGCCAGCGCTCTCCCTTCTCAGGAGCTTGAGCACCTCCATCTTGGAGGCGGGGTCCAGCCCTTTGGTGGGTTCGTCCGCGATGAGCATCTCGGGGGACAGGGCGGTGGCCATGGCTATGAGGGCCCGCTCGCACATGCCCCCGGACAATTGGTGCGGGAAGGCATTGTAAATTCTCTCCGGCTCCTCGAAACCCACATCCTTCAAGCGGGCCAAGCTCTTCTCTCTGACCTTCTTTCGATCGGTCCTTCCGGCATTGGTGAACATTTCCTCGATTTGCCGGCCGACCCTCAATACGGGATCCAAGGCCGCGCTGGGACTTTGGGGGATAAGCGCCAGGGAGCCCCCTCTGAGTCGACGGAAGGCCTCCTTGTCCATCGATTCCAGGTCGTTCCCCTGAAAATCGATGCTCCCCTGGACGGTAGCTATGCCTTCCAGCAATCTGAGGATCGCGTGCCCGAGCACCGACTTGCCGCACCCCGACTCCCCCATCAGGGCCAACCTCTCCCCTTTGGCCAGGTCTAAATCGACGCCCGAGAGCGCCTCGAAAGGTCCCTGCGCTGTGGGAAAGGTCACGTGAAGGTCGCGCACCTTCAGCAAGGCACTCATCAGACCATCTCCAGCTGGTAGGCCATTTTACGCTCCCTCATGGCGATCAGGAAGAACGCCGAGGCTGTCAGGCAGATCATGGCCCCAGGCGCCGCATACCACCACCAAAGGTCCTGGGCATAGCCGCCTCGGTTGAAGGCGTTACTTATCATTCCCCCCCAACTAATTTGGAAGGGGTCTCCCAACCCAAGGAAGGCCAGGCCGGCCTCGGCCATCATGGCCGAGGCGATGGCCAACGACCACTTGGCCACTATGGCGTCCTTGGTGTTCCGGATTATATGACGGAACATTATGTATCGGCCGCTAAAGCCCATGGCTTTGGTGGACTCGATGTAGGACATCTCCCTTACTTGCAGTACCCTGCTGTGCACCACGCGAGCCGTGGAGCACCACCAAAGGAGCGAAATGACCATGACCACGTTCAAAATGCTTGGCCCTAGGTACGAGGACATCAGGATCATCAGCGGTAGACCCGGGATCAACAGGAACAGGTCGGTGACCCCCAGGAGCAGATCCTCCACCCGGCCTCGGAAATATCCGGCGACCAGGCCCACGGCCACCCCAATGGTTATGGCCACCGTGGCGGCCGAAAATCCTACGATCAGCGAAATGCGGGATGCGAAGACCAGTTGGGAGAAGATGTCCTTGCCCATGTCATCGGTGCCTAGCAGGTTTTCCGAACTGGGGCGCAAGAACGGCGTCCATCCGCGTTCGTCGGGATCGTAGGGCGCAATGTAGGGGGCTAATATGGCGATGATGACCATGATCGCCAACAGGGCCAGTCCAATGGACTTCGCCGGGTTCCTTTTGATCTTGGACAGTATCTCCTTCTTGTTCAAAGATCTCGTTCTTTCTCGAACTAACCGGTACAGGACATCCAATCTCTGCGGGCTCAAACGTTCACACCCCTGTCAAGGGAATCCCCCACCCGGGGGTCGGCGATGCCATAAAGGAATTCAGCCAGAAGGTTCATGGCCAGGACCATGAACGTCAATATTATGAAGACCGCCTGGATGACCGGATAGTCCTGCATGAGGATGGCATCGTACATCAGAGTTCCCATGCCCTGGATCGAAAACACTATCTCAATGAGCAAAGCCCCGCTGATGATGAACCCCAGATTCATGGCCAACAAGCTGAGGAAAATAGGCATGATGTTACGCATGACGTGCTTCCATGCAATCGTCCTCTCCCGCAGGCCTTTGGACCTGGCCACGAAGATGAAGTAGTCCTCGTTGATCTGAGTGACCGAGTTTCTGAGGATGAGGAACTTGGACGAGCCGACAAGCAATGAGAGGACGGTTATCGGAAGGAACAGATGATAGGCGATGTCCGTATAATAGGCGAGCCCGGTCTCGGTCCCCGAGCTGAGATGCCCCAACGGGAACCAGTCCAGCTGAAAGCTGAAGAAGCGAACGAAGACCATGGCCACCAAAAAACCGGGGACGGTGTGGACCATGATGGACATGAAGCTCAGCAATTTATCGGCGAAACCGCCCTTGTTCATCCCGCACCGGATCGCCAGCACCAACGAGAATATTGCGCCTATGGCTATTGCCGGCAAGATCATGATCGTGGTCCAGAGCAGTCGCTTGGAGATGAGGTAGTTGACATCGAGGGACAGACTGATGGAGTACCCGAAGTCAAGGGAGAAAATGGTGGACAGGAACGTGACGTATTGGTCCCACAACGATTGGTCCAGACCGTATTTCGCCTCTAGGGACTCCCTCACCGCAGGATCGACCCTGGTGACCGTCTCTCCGAAGAGGTTCTCCACCGGGTCCCCCGGCATCAACCTGGGCAGGATGAACGCTATGGTGAGGACCAGGAACGCTATCACTACGAAGCGCACTGTCTTTGATAGGAACCATTTCTTTCTGGGGCTCATCGTCATCACTGAGATCGCATCGAAACGTCACAACTCCTCGATTTGTGTGATCCCGTCCCGAAGCTCGAACGAATCATCGAATATTGTCTGCTCTCCTCCTATTGAAAGAAAAAAATGGGGCCGTGAGGCCCTGGTAAGAATTTCGCAGCTCACACGCTCCTTAGGTTGAAGAACGTGTCGTAGCACATGATGGTACCGAATCCCAGATCGAATCCATACCCGGAATATTTCACATTATATGGCTGAATGATCTGATACCAGTACAGCGCTAGGCTGGGCAGGTTGTCCGCGTAGTATTGCTGGATGGCTGCAGCCGCCTCCGCCATCTCTTCGTCCGAAGCGGCGTTCCTCAGTTGCGTTATGATCGCTTGGAACGCGGGATCGAAAACCTGAGCGTCGCCAAGTCCGGCGTTACCGTCGGTGGCCGTGGTGAAATAGCTCTCCCAGGCGAAGGTCCCGGCCTGCGACGTTCCGCTCAGCACCATGTCATACGCGCGCTTCTTCTTCTCGTTGGCGAACCCGGAGGTGACGATCTTCAATTGGACGTCGATCCCTACCGCCTTCAGATTGTCCTCGATGATCTCCGAGGCCCGCACCCACGTGGTGGAGCTAGACAGCAACAGCTGCGGTTGGAACTTGCTTCCGTTCGGATACTCACGGTAGCCATCGGCATCGATGTCGAGGTAACCTAGAGAGTCCAACAGCGCCTTGGCCGTGGCGACGTTCGTCGTCAGTTGCTCCGTCTCTATATAGTTCGGGAAATCCTCCGGAAGTATGCCGGCGTTGGGCAGTTCACCGTATCCGCCCTGGATGATATCCTTAAGTGATGCGTAGTCCAGGGCATAGGATACTGCCAACCTGAGCGTGTAGTTGTTGAAGGGCGCCTTGTTGTTGTTGAAGTTCAGAGCGTGTATCCCTAGGCTCGGGTTGAGGATGATGTCGAGATCGTCCTGTTGGAGGATCTGGGACACGTAGTAGTAGCTTACGCCCGCCCCCCATCCGAACACGGTGTCGATCTCGCCGTTCATCAGCGCCAAAATCATGGAGTCCGCATTGCTGTAGAATCGGACGGTGATGTTCTTGACCGAGGGCACACCGCCGTAATAATCTGTATAGGCGGTGAACTTCAGTAGCCTGGCTGTGGTATCGAGGCCTACGACCTTGTACGGGCCTGTGCCTATCGTGGCGTTCTCCTCAGAGCCTGGCATTCCATACGTCATCGGGTCGTTGACGAACTTGTAGATGTGCTCCGGGAAGACGACCAGGCCTATGCGCACGTTATTGAGAAGGTTGGCATAGCTCGTCTTCATCTCGATGACGATGGTGTACTCGTCTGGCATGGTGACGTTGGCTATCTCGAGCATGAACTTGGCGTCGTTCATCCCCCAGGGCTTCTTGTCCAAAGTATAGTTGATCGAGAACCATACGTCGCTTGCCGTGAAAGGAGTTCCATCGTGCCAGGTGGCGTTGTGGGTGAGATGGAAGGTCCAGGTCTTGGCATCCTCCGTCTCCCAGCTGTCGGCGAGCCTAGCCACGAAGTTGCCTTCGGCGTCCATTCCGATCAGGGATTCCTGATAGGTGGTGGCCCGGAACAGGTAAACGCCCATATCTCCCCATCCGTAAGTGTTACCAGCAGTGGATACGTATCCTATATTCAGGTTCTCTACCGACCTGACCAGGGGTGTCGCGGTCACCGTCGCCGCCGGTGATCGACCAATTGCGTTGACGGCTACCAGGGAGAAGTCGTACTCCGCATCTGCCAGGTCATCGACCTCGTAGGTGAGCACGATCCCGATGTTGACCACCTCTTCATCCTCAGAACCGACCTCGGCGTAGGTGAGCTCGTAATACAAGATGGCGGACCCACCGTTATCGGACGGGGCGGCCCAGGTTATGGTCATCAAACCCTGTCCAGCTTCGGCAGCTAGATCCTGCGGGGCGGTCGAGACGGTCGGCGGATCGGCCGATGGGACCGATACGACCAGATTGCTCTTGGGGCCTGCGCCGATCGAGTTGACGGCGGCAACGCGGTAATAGTACGTCACTCCGTTCGTCACATCAGTGTCGACGTAGTTGGTCACATCGTCAACGTTAATGAAAAGGTCACTGCGTCCTGGCTGGCCGCGATAGATAATATAACTGGAAATTTCATCGCTGCCTTCATTCTCTGGCACGGTCCAGGTCAATGAAACATGGTTGTCGCCTTTTGTAGCCTCGAGCCCGGTCACCATGTCTGGTGGGCTACTTGCCGAACCTGATGAAAAGACAAAGACCGAACTAACGATCAGAATCGCGACCACCAGAACGGCGGTCGCAGCCAATTTCATATTTTTTTTCAATTGTTTTCCCCCTGTGTACAGTACCTCCGAGCGGATTCCGAACGGAGGAGATTGAATGGTAAACACCTTGAGGATATATTATAGTATTACTTATTTTAGAAAAGTAACACGCATGATACTGGTGACGTTAATCGGACCTCGCCACCCCTGACCATTAAATTGCCAAGTGAGGTTCGAAGCTAGATACCGTGACCTCCGGGTCTGTTCAAGGAAGAGGACGGATGATCGTCCATGCTCCATCTTATGCGGATCATGATTGATTTGGGTGGTTTTACCGGCTTTGATCATAAGGTTCGAGAATAACCAGTTGTATTTCACAACCCCGAGTGAATACTTGGATATCGGTAAACATGATAAATTTTATATCTTTATTATAATTCAAATATCATCGTTATCGATGACCGCCCATAAGTGCGGGATGAAGGAGACTCCTGGAGCTGGTCGCCCTGAAGGGCATCGAGCGAGTCGGCGCTCTATCGCTGTTCCAGAAAGGGTTCATAACGATACCGGTGCTGAAGGAAGCTTCGGTGAACGGACATACCAAGGTCATCGGATTCGGCGAGCTGATGGCGCAACGCATCAATCCTCAGGTGGACCGGCTGTTCGTGCCTGACGAGAACGGTAAAACCCGGTGAGGAAAGACGTTGCGCCATATGAGCCGCCGGTCTATAGGGGGCAGCCCCAGTTCCTGCTTTTCAAGAACGATAGAACCTATTTCCGAACTATGAAGAGATGGGAGATCCCCATGGTCAGGGGGACGGAATCGATGAGCTTGAGGTCCGTCTCATCGAAGAGGGCGGCTATCGACCGTGGGGAGGGGAAGCGGCATATCGACTCGCTGAGATACTGGTAGGCGGAGCGGTTGCCGGACTGCAGCCCGCCGATGAACGGGAGCGCCCTTGTGAGATAGGCCAGGTATAGCTGCCTTACCAGCGGGTAAGGGGGCAGGGAGAACTCCAGAATGGCCAAGGACCCCCCTGGCCTTAGCACCCTCTTGACCTCCCTGAGAAAGGCGGGCATGTCCGTCATGTTCCTTATGCCGAAGGAGACCATGGCCTTGTCGAAGGAGGCGTCCGGGAAGGGCATGCGCAGCGCGTTCCCCTTGATGGCCGAGTAGAAGGCCGTCCCGGTCCTGTCGCATTTCCGCACCGCGGTCCCCAGCATGTTCTGGGACAGGTCCAGACCCACCACCGAGCAGCCGTACAGCGAGTTGGCCAGCAAGGCCATGTCCCCGGTGCCGGAGGCTATGTCCAGCACCCGGTCCTCGGAACCGAGCCCCAGCCCCTTCAAGGTCCTTTTCCTCCAGCCCACATCTATGGTCATGGAGAGCATGTGGTTCAGCAGGTCGTAGCTGGGGGCGATGTCGTCGAACATCCGCCCGATGGTACTGGCTCCCTTCTCTAGTTCGGCTGCCATCTGATTGACCGCTGAATATCGGCGCCCGTACATTATCCTTTCATTGGGGTCCTCGGCGGCGGACCGCGAAGACGGTGCGGGATGGCGTTCCAGGACAGCACCGTTACGTTCCTCCGATGACCAGGGCAGGGACCGATGACCTGGGGGGAAGGTGCAGAGGGGGACGGCCCGGGGTTCGGGGCCAGGGATCACACCAGGGGGGTGAGGCATATGCCCAGCACCACCAGCACCTGGGTCACCAGCACCACCAGGACGTTGGTCCTCTGACCCCGGATGAAGATCTCCCGGACCAGGGGGCCTCTGAAGGCGGCCGAGGCGGCCTGATAGGCCAGCGGCACGGTCAGCAGCCCCAGGACCGAGAGCGGGGGGATGACCCCGTCCATGGCGAACAGGAGAAGCATGGCGTACACCGCCACGTTGAGCGCCGCGTAGAGCCAGGCGGCCTTGCCGGTGCCCAATGCCAGCACCAGGTTGCGGCGGCCTCCCGAACGGTCGGCCTCCATGTCCGGGAACTCGTTCAGGAAGAGCAGATTGAAGGTGAGCAGCCCGGCCGCGCAGCCGAGCACGATGGCCCCGGCGGAGAGGGCTCCGGTCTGCACCATGTACGCCCCCATCACCGGCAGAAGGCCCAGCCCTAGTCCGGCCGAGACCTCGCCGAGCATGTTGCGGGCGAATATCTGCGTGTAGAACGCTGTGAACAAGGTCCCCAGCAGGAGCACCGGGAGAAGGACCCAGGAGATGGTCACGACGAGGTACATGCCCAGCAGGAAGCCGGCGGCCATTGAACCGATGGCCACGGTCAGTACATGCTCAGGCCTCACGAACCCGGCCTGCAGCATTCCGGTCCCGCCGTTGAAGACGGACCTCATCTTCTGCTCGCGATCGATACCGCTCCTGTCGTCGTAATACTCGTTCAGCGTATTGACCGCTATGTGCATGAAAATCAGGACCGTGGTGAACAGAATGAAGTCGAGGAGGTTGAAGCTGCCGTCGTGATAGGCCAGGGCGCCTCCTACGAAGGAGAGCACCAGGGGCAGCAGCAGGAACGGCACGCGGATCTCCACCATCCAATGCTTGTAGGACATCGGGCGTGTAACGTGCATCATCGCAATTAACATTTCGGACCGCTATCCCCCGTCGATCCCGGGAGTGCGCGGTCTGGGTCGTCCCTTGCGGGGAGGCGATGACCGTTTTTTATTGGGAGCCTCCCCACCTCCACCCAGTACGGCCGGATGAGGTCGTCATCGACCCTGCAGGCTAGCGGAAATACTCGACCAGCCACTTGGCCTCGTCCGTACTGGGGTCGGACAGCACCTCCTCGGCCCTGCCCTCCTCGACCAACCTGCCCTGATGCATTATGTACACCCGGTCGCAGACGCACCTCGCCAGGTCCATGTCGTGGGTGATGAGCATCATCCCCCTGCCGTCGCTCAAGGACAGGAGCATGCGCATGATGTTGGCCTGCACGGAAAGGTCCAACATCGATGTCGGTTCGTCCAGTATCAGGTAGCCGGGGTCGCTCGCCAGGCAACGCATCATCGATACCCTCTGTAGCTCGCCCCCGCTGACCATGGAAGGCCTTCGCTGCAATATGTCCTTCGGCAGGCCGAGGTCCCTGAAGGTGGACGCGTAGTCGCATTCCTTCCCGTATTGCCGGTAGGCCTCGTCCAGGGACCAGCGGATGCTGTGCCTGGGGTTCAGCGACGTGGTGGGGTCCTGGAATATCATCTGGATCCTGTCCCTCATGCCCCGGAAGCGCCTCTCCGGCAGGGCCGTGATGTCGATGCCGTCCATGACCACCCGGCCCTCGTCCGGCCTCGTCAGCTTCAGCATTATCTTGGCCAGGGTGGTCTTTCCGCAGCCCGACTCTCCCAGGAGCCCCACCACCTCCCCGGGGCTGATACGGACGCTGACCGAGTCCAAGACCTTGCGGCCCCGGGACAGGGGGCCGCTCCGGTAGGTCTTGCTCACGCCCTCAACGGCAAGCATGGCGGCACCTCACCTTCCGTGTCGTTCCTTCAAGAGGGATGTCCCCGGAGCACGTACCATCGCTGAGCGGGCAGCGGTCCATGAAGCAGCAGCCTTCCCCCCTCGCCCTCTCCCCGGTCCCGCCCGGGATGGGGACCATGCCCTGTTTGGGATGGGCGGCGCACAGCCCCTTCGTGTAAGGATGATGGGGGTGGTCGAGCACCTCGTTCGCCGGCCCGGTCTCCACGATCCGGCCGCCGTACATTATGGCCACCTCCTCGCAGGAGCGGGCGGCCCTGAGGTCGTGGGTGATCATGAGCAGGGCCGAGCCCTCCCTGACCGTCGACATTATCTCCAGCACCAGCTTCCTCGACCTTCCGTCCAGCCCTTTGGTGGGTTCGTCCGCGATGAGCAGGCGCGGATGCACGGCCGCGCACATGGCTATCATGGCCCTCTGCGACATGCCCCCGGAGAGGCGATGCGCGAATGACCTGAGCACGCCCGGGTCCAACCCGCACCTCACCAGATATTCCTCCGCCAGTTGCGGAGCTTCCTCCTTGGGCACGCCGCACCTGCGCATGAACTCGACCATCTGGCCGCCTATCCTCATTATCGGGTCCCAGGCGGACCAGGCGTTCTGAGGTATGAGGCAGATGTCGCGTCCGCGCAGGGAGGCCAGCCTCTTCCGGTCGGCCTTCATGAGGTCCTCCCCGCCGAACAGCATCTCCCCGCTGGCGGTGCCGTTGTCCTCCAGCATCCCCAGTATCGCCGAGGCCAGCACCGATTTGCCGGAGCCGGACTCGCCGACGATGGCCAGGGACCGGCCGTCATCGATGTCGAGGTCCAGCCCGTTCACCGCCAATATGACGTCCTCCCCTGAGGCGAAGGAGACGCGGAGGTCGCGCACGCTGAGGAGCGTCAATCCAGCAGCACCCCCTTGTCCCTCTCCACGTTGGCGATCATCATGAACGCCAATATCATGGTCCCGATGAGCAGTCCGGGCACTATGTACCACCACCACAGGTCCATGGCCAGC
>Ga0247841_10003006_pt1 | contig 32077 bp, 21 predicted proteins | sample LaCruzMarch2015__2_FD_192410 | JGI IMG/M metagenome (GOLD analysis project Ga0247841, IMG submission 192410) | Freshwater microbial communities from meromictic Lake La Cruz, Castile-La Mancha, Spain - LaCruzMarch2015_18m | ecosystem: Environmental > Aquatic > Freshwater > Lake | place: Spain...
AAAAAAGGGATCCCGCTGATCCAGTTTCCATCTTCGTTGTTGCCAAATCCCTGTATATCGTTTTGCCGGCCGGCAAAATTCCACATAAAATAACGGATATACATATGGTTAATCTGGTAGGTGAAAAAATATTTCAGGTTTTCACCAAAGGTTGGTTTGTTGATTGTTTCCGTCTTTCCATCCGGGGAAGTTATTTCGACCGGGACCCCGTCTCCGCCCCAGTTTTTATAAAACTGTGCAGACCCCCTTCGTTGATTGCTCCACATCCGTGGAAAAAGCGTTGTAAAACGGGGGTCCCACACAGGGATTGTACCCTTCCGCTGATCGATGACAATGTATTTTCCCGATTTTTTATCCTGTTGGTAATAGGGTTTCCCATCGGCATAATCCACAATGGGGGCATTGTAATATTGGCCATGGAATATCGGGAAATCTCCGTATTGTTCACGATTGAGATAGGAAAGCAGGCTGATGGCATCCTTGGGGGCATTTTCGTTGATCGGCGTATCGGTATTTGCACGGATTACAAGCATCACAAACGAAGAGTAGCCAATAAGGATAAAAGTAAACGATAACAAGATGGTATTCAACACCGTTTTGCCTTTTTTACGGGTATAGGATAATCCCCAGATAATCAACCCTATAATCAGCGCAAAATAAAAAATCGTACCGGAATTGAATGGCAACCCGAAACTATTGACGAACAGGAGTTCAAATTTACCGGAGAGCTCAACAACATAGGGTATTATAATAAACATGACAAAGGCAAGGATGAAGATCGACAAGATGAATGTCAACAACATCCCGAGTTTTGTCGGTTTAAATTTTTTATAATAATAAACCATACATGTCGCCGGAATGACCAATAAATTCAAAAGGTGCACCCCGATGGCCAGTCCAATCAGAAAAGCAATCAAAACAAGCCACCGGTAAGCATGTTTTTCATTTGCCACACTTTCCCATTTGAGGATGGCCCAGAATGAAATAGCTGTAAAAAAAGACGACATGGCATACACTTCGCCTTCCACAGCCGAAAACCAGAAAGTATCGCTGAAAGTATAGGCCATGGAGCCGATAAAAGCAGCTGCAAAAACAGTATAACGCTGTGCATCTGACATTTCGGATTCACTCCCGAAAAACTTTTGTGCAAACAATACGATGGTCCAGAAAAGAAATAAAATGGTAAAACTGCTTGACAAGGCCGACATGATGTTAACCATCATGGCAACGTGCGTCACATCGCCGAAAGCAAACAGTGAAAAAAAGCGCCCAACCATTTGAAATAACGGAGCTCCCGGAGGGTGGCCAACCTGAAGTTTAAAGGCAGTGGCAATATACTCCCCACAATCCCACCAACTTGCTGTAGGTTCGATGGTTAGCAGATAAACCACCGATGCTATGGCAAAGGTAGCCCAACCGAAAATGTTGTTCAGCTTCTGGAAATTCTTCATAATATGATGTTTGTCTGGAATGAATCAGCGAAAATACAAATTTACCCGCAAACAGTGATGAGTAATTTTTTTTCACGCCATTCATCCTGCAAAAAGAAAATATTTTCTACCTTTGCACCCTCAATCGTAAATCGTAAATCAATTTGACCCATGGTGTAATGGCAGCACTAGAGATTTTGGTTCTCTCGGTCTAGGTTCGAATCCTGGTGGGTCAACAAATCAAGTTTAAAAGCAGTCATATTTCTGAATGGCTGCTTTTTGTATTTTATATTACAACACAGGTAAAACATTCAGAAATTTCTTCCTAAATTTCACCAAAAATTAAAAACTTCCTGCATATGAATAAATTGTTCCTTTCCGGGATTCTTTTCCTGGTGGTCCCGGTCTTGTTATTTTCCCAGGTGGGCATCAACACCGATGGTTCTTCTCCCGACAACAGTGCCATCCTTGATATAAAATCCAGTTTGAAAGGGGTATTGATACCCCGGGTGACTCAGGCACAGAGAACAGCAATCCCGGGTCCTGCTAACGGTTTAATGGTCTTTCAGACCGATGGGGCAGTTGGTTTTTATTATTACAAAGCTTCTGTCTGGCAAAAATTAAGCGACTCCAATCTCAGTGGTTCAGGGGGTAATGGGCAGGTGACTTTTTGGAACGGCGCCTCATCCCTGAGTGGAAACAATGATTTTTATTGGGACAATACCAATAAAAGGCTGGGTATTGGGACCTCCTCTCCGGATCAGCAACTTGAGCTGACCGGGAATTTGCGGCTGCCTCCCACTACAACAACAACCGGGACCATATATTCCGGGACGATTCCCATTCTCCATAATTTCGGCTCCTATAATAATTTTCTGGGGCAATACTGTGGTAATATGACATTATCCGGTGCAATTGCAAATTCAGCCATCGGCGACAGCGCTTTAAACGGTATTACTTCGGGTGATAAAAACCTGGCCTTCGGTCAGGGGGCATTGAAATCATTGACTTCATCCACCGGGAATATTGCCATTGGTTATGGGGCCGGGAGAAGCATTACAGATGCTTCTGGCTATAACACAATTATTGGTTTTCAGGCCGGAATCCAGAACACCACCGACCGGAATACATTCCTTGGTTGTGAAACCGGGTTCATGAACACCACCGGCCATTATAATGCTTTTATCGGTCACCAGGCAGGTTATAAGAATACCATTTCCAACAATTGCGTCGCCATCGGATACAGGGCGCTTTTCAATCAAACAGGGAGGCAGGATAATACGGAAGTCAATAATGTGGCCATTGGTTTTGAAGCATTGTACAACAACAATCCGACAGCCAATAATAACGGAGGAAAAAATGTTGCCATCGGTTCAGGGGCGCTCCGGTCCAATACAACCGGGATGAAAAACACCGCCATTGGATACGGCTCTTCATTTATGAACACATACGGAGAAGATAATACCTCATTGGGTTATTCTGCTCTGTATAATAATACGGGTGAAGGCTTTGGCAACACCGCCATAGGATCCCAAAGCCTGTTCACCAACAGTTCGGGATGGGAAAATGCAGGATTTGGAAAATCATCCCTTTATAACAATTTTGCCGGATCCAGTAATACCGCTGTCGGAGCTGCAGCCCTTTATAATAATTACAACGGCGATAACAATACAGCCATCGGCGCCGGAGCCCATTTTACCAACACCAATGGAAGCAATAATACGGTAATCGGTCATCAAGCGGATGTTGCATACAATAACTTAGGTAATGTCGTTGTGATCGGACAGGGCGCCATTGGAAGTTCCTCCAACGAAGTCAGGCTCGGAAACAACGATATTCTTTCTCTCCATTGCATTGGGGCTTACGTAGGATTAACCTATCCTCCCCGCCGGGACCTTTATGCCGACGAAAACGGCCGAATCGGAGTGATCAGTTACTCCGCAAAGAACAATACACAGATCCGTGACATGGAAGATGTTGATTGGCTATACAAGCTCCGTCCTGTGAATTTCACCGGGAAAGCAGATGAAACACAGATGAAACAATACGGGCTGATTGCAGAAGAGGTTGAAATTATCAATCCTGCCTTTGTGACTTACAACAAGGAAGGAGAGGCCGAAACAGTTACCATGAGCGAGTTGGTCGCCCCGATGATCAAAGCCCTTCAGGAACAAAAAAAGACCATCCTGCTGCTGAAATCGCAGGTGGATGAAATGAAAAAGGAGCGTGAGCAATTGGATTATAACCTGAAGATGCTTGTCTCAAGGATTGAGTCACTCGAAAACCATGTGGCCTATGATTAAATCCCTGCTGAAATAATCAGCAAAAAACGACTCTCCCAAGCTAAAAACAAGTGCAGAATGAGTCATCAAATATCTGAAAAGCCGGATTCTGCCCCCCCTACAATCCCGGAAAGGCCAACCTTACATAAGCGCCGCCTTCATCATTGTTGCCGGCTTCAATCCCCGCCCCATGGGCGTCGGCAATCATCTTGACAAGGGCCAGGTCCAGCCCGATGTTCTGGTCAATGTGTTGTTCCCCGGGACTAAAGGGTTTAAAAAGGTTTTTTAACGCTTCCGGGGTAAACCCTTCTCCCTCGTCTTTAAACTCAATGATGACATTCCTCTCCAGTGTGAATGCACGAAAATAAACCGATCCTCCAACCGGCGAATAATGAATCGCATTTTTAAGAATGCTCTTCATACAAATCCCCAGCATCTCCGGATCACCGGATACCGTTGCCGTTACCATTTCCCCCTCGGTGATCAGACTGATGTTTTTCTCTTCTAATTTGTCTTCCAGCGTTTTCTTAGCCAAAGCAATCAGATCGGCCGGTTTTAAAACCGTTTTATGTATGTTTATATCCTTGGTATTCAATGCAGTAATCCAAAGGGCAACCCTCGAAAACTGCTCTAATCGGTTTACGGAGGTATCGAGGATATCAAAAATCTCCGCCACTTCGGGCGCCTGGGGCAAATCTTTCATGAGATTGGTAAAACCCATGATCCCGTTTAATGGGGTCCGGATTTCATGGCTTATCAACCGCAGAAATTCGGTTTTGGCCTGGTCGAGACGGCTCAATTCCCGGTGTGCATTTTCCAACTCAATATGGGCCTTATGAAGATCGGCGGTACGCTCCTCTACGGTCTTTTCCAACCATTGGTTTACATTTTGCAGTTTATCCCGTGCATTTTTAATAGCCAGGGTGATGGTCGATATGGCATCGCCGGTATCGTTGAGTTTCCCTATCATCTGGTTATGGGCCGTGGCAAGGTCATTAAATTCATCTTTGCTGGGAAGATGAAGTGGGGTGGCCTGAACCACGAAGGGACCGGTAAGGTTTCCCATGGATATATCGATGATCTGATCGGTTAACCGGTTCAGGTCGTCTTTAACCCTTTGTGTTTGTTCCTGAAGCGCTTTGATGGGAGCGGAAATCCTGCGGTATGCAATCCGGTAAAACACCAGGATGAGCAGAATCAAAACGATGACCATCAGCGAAACCCCTTCAATATAACCAACCGCTTGCTGAAGGTCCACATCCTGGACCGCCTGAACAAATTCTTTCTTCTCGATCTGCTTCTGGTTCGTGTATAATAAAAATATCATCCCTATGAGACCGGCGATCATGATAAAAAGAAGGATCGATATCCAACGGAACGTTTTTTGAATTGTCATTTTTCCCTCCTGAATTAACCCTATAAAATTATTAAAAGATAACAAACCGGAAATTTTCTGTGTTTCATCGATTCTTTTCCGTGGTTCACCAGATCGTGCGTAACATGGCCGAAGATTGTCCGTCTTATTCTCAAAACAACAAAAAAACAATGAAAGTCATGAAAACAACCACCCTTTTTCTCACGTTCCTCCTGGCAATGAATATCTCCCTTCTTTCAGCACACACGGCAACAGGCGATCCCTTAAAAACCATTTATACAAAACCCGGAACAACATCCCATCTGACAAATCTGGCGCCTTCCTGTCCAAAAGAGGCCGATTTTTCTGATGATATCTCCACCCTGAACGGCATTGAAGCCATGCTTCCTTCCTTAGCCCCTTCAACACCGGATGAAGCAGCGTTTGAAGATCCCGATGCCCGGATGCTGATTGATATCAAATCCCTGACGCCCGATATTCCGGCAGAAGCCGATTTTAATGATCAATAATAAAACTCAACTTCACTGGCCCAGGTCGTTTTACAACTCATCCCGGTTCTTTCACAGACCGGGATTTCTATTTTTTCACCATTTTTCCTGTTTCAACCCTTTCCTTCGTAAAGAGTTTATAATAATAAAACCCATCCGATACGCCGGAACCGTTAAAATCGAAAAAATAATCTCCCGGAAGCCGGTATTGGTCCATAAGGATAGCCAATTTACGCCCGGTTGCATCGTATAAAAATAGTGTTACGTTTCCCTCCTGCTGCAGATGGTAAGGGATGCGGGTTGATTGGTTAAAAGGATTCGGGAAATTCTGTCCTAAAACAGGGGCACGCAGGAGGCCTGGTTCCATGAAACCAATCCCGCCACCGTTATCGGTTTTTAAAATCTGGCCGGAATAGGATACCGAAAAACCGGCTTCCCCGCTTGTGAACGTGAGGTGGTTCGGCCCTACCTGCCGGTCATCCCTGGTTTGGTCGATCCAGCGATCGCCGCCATCCATGGTTTTCCATATAAAACCGGTGCCCCCGATGTACCCGGTCATCGGGCCCGTGAAACACAACGCGGTAAAATATTTGGAGGGATAATAGGCATGGGTTTTTACCTGCCAGGTTTCGCCCCGGTCGTGCGTGCGGGCAAAAAACATGGTATTTGCATTATCAATATACTGGTTCCCGGTTACATAACACGTATTTTCATCAACACAACTTATGTTGTTCAGGTTTGCTTCACAAAGTTCCGGCAGGTCGATGGGTCGCCAGGAAATACCACCATCCATGGTTTGTAACAGTGTTGCCATACTTCCACAAACATAGCCCATGGATCCAAAAAAGTCAATGTCGTTGAAAACTTCGCCTGATCCCGAATCATAAAAATCCCAGGAAAGGCCTCCATTGGCAGTATGCCAAATCAACGGGCTGATCCCAACGAGAAAGCCATGGAGCGGATCGCTGAAAAACAAATTTTGCCAGGATACCGGTTCGGGGGCCGAAAGGTGTGCCCAGGTCAATCCCCCATCGGCTGTTTTTATTAAAGTGCCTCCCTCTCCCGCAGCATAGCCGGCCAGGGAAGTTACCCTTTGGATTGTGTTTAGCGTGGATGGAACCCCGGTGACGGTTTCCGACCAGCCATTCCCTCCATCGGAAGTTGCGACAACCACGCCATTGGCCCCACAGGCAAATCCATGCTGTGGATCGCTGAAAGAACAACCCCACAGGTTTGCCAGGGTCGAAAAAGTGGCTTCTATCCAGGTTGTGCCGCCATCTTCGGTATGGAGAATGGTCCCCAGGGGGCCAACCACCGACCCCGTTGTTTCATCGGTAAAGACGATACTTCCAAAATCGTATGGAAAATCGACCGGCAAAACGTTCCATGTTGCGCCGCTGTCGGTACTTTTCAGAATTAAGGCCCCACTTCCGGAAACATAAATGGTTTGTGGCCCCACCACCGACAAGCCAAACAAATACCGGTCTGTTCCCGAAGGGAGCCCGTTCCAGTGATCGCCCCCGTCGGAAGTTTTATAAATGGCACCCTTCCGGCCAATCGCAAATCCGTGAAGCGTGTCGGAAAAAGCCACCCGGATGAAATTGCGCCCCGAATCGGCCAACAATACCTGCTCCCAGGTCACCCCACCATTCCGGGTCCTATATACACTTTTATCTGCAGCAACAAAACCCGTTGATGGCGTAACAAACCAGCAATCGTACAAATCCCTGTCTAAGTTTGAAGGCAACCGTTGCCAGGTGGAGCCCCCATCGGTTGTTTTTAACACCGTCCCCTGAAGCCCCGCTATAAAACCCAGGGTGGACGAATACATGAAAACCGATTGAAGGTTGGCTTCAACACCCGATTCAACCGAATCCCAGGCAACACCCCCATCGCGGGTGTGAAGGATCCTCCCCCCGGCGCCAACAAGCGTGCCTTCCGTAACAGAGGTAAACATCATGTCGAGAAAAAACCCCGAAAGCGGCGGGGTTGAAACCACCTTTCTCCAATGCCGACCCCGGTCGGAAGTCGTCATCAGGTCCCCATAGGTCGTTACCGCATACCCACACGCAGGATCCACAAAATGCAGGGCGGTATAATTTTCGGCAGTCCCTGCAGGATTAACAAAATACCATTGAGAATAAACGCCAATGGACAAAAACATCAACAGCCAAAAGGCCAGTCCTGATTTCATAATAAAAGGGTTCTTATGCAAATTTATTGAAAAGATTTGGTGTTCGGCAAAGAATGTGTATATTTGCAGCCGATTTTAACAAGTGCGATCTGAGGGGACAAAAAGTCCCCTCTTTTATTGATAACCCATGATCACCCAGGAACAGGTAACCAATTTTTTGAATGACTTTCTGAAAGAGGGCAATTTATTTCTTCTTGAAGTCAGTGTGAAGCCCGGCAATAAAATCACCGTCTATATTGATGGCGATGTCAGGGCCACCATTGAGGATTGCCGCAGGATCAGCCATTTCCTTGAACTCGCCCTTGACCGTGAAAAAGAGGATTTCGAACTCACCGTTTCATCGGCAGGGATTGACCGTCCGTTACAAATGCCCCGGCAGTACAAAAAAAATGCAGGAAAATATCTTGATATCACTTTTTTGGATGGAGAAACCGTAACAGGAAAATTGATCCAAAGTGACAACCAGGGGATTGAAATCGAAGTATCTCCCGAAAAAAAGAAAAAAAACGAAGCAACATCCATATTGTCCATACCCTTCGATACCATTAAAACAGCCAAAGAAGTCATAACCTTTAAAAAGTAGATTTACCAACCAATGGAACATCTGAATTTAGTCGAAACCTTTTCAGAATTCAAAGAATTCAAGAACATCGACAGGGAAACCATGATGAGCATCCTGGAAGATGTGTTCAAACATATGTTGACCAAGCGTTTTGGTTCGGCCGACAATTTCGACATTATCGTAAACATTGACAAAGGGGACCTGGAAATTTTCAGGTCGCGCGTGATCGTGGAAGACGGGGCCGTTGAGGATGAAAACTTACAGGTCCCGCTGTCGGAAGCGATGAAAATTGAACCTGATTTTGAAGTGGGGGAAGAACTTTCGGAAGAGATCCGGTTGGGCAGTTTTGGCCGGCGTGAAATCCTTGCCATCCGGCAGAACCTGATATCCAAAATCCAGGAGTATGAAAAGAATAATATTTATTCCAAATACCGCGACAAGATAGGAGAAATCATCGCCGGAGAGGTTTATCAGGTATGGAAAAAAGAGATTTTGGTACTCGATGACGAAGGCATTGAACTGATCCTTCCGAAATCGGAGCAGATCCCTTCCGATTTTTACCGTAAAGGGGATTCCATCCGCGCCGTGGTTTCGAAGGTTGAGATGAAAAACAACAACCCCATCATTGTCTTGTCGAGAACCTCAGAAGCTTTTTTGGAACGATTGTTCGAAGCCGAAGTGCCTGAAGTTTACGACGGGTTGATCAGTATTAAAAAAATTGTCCGCGTGCCAGGCGAACGGGCCAAAATCGCCGTTGAATCGTACGACGACCGGATTGATCCGGTGGGCGCCTGTGTTGGCATGAAGGGCAGCCGCATCCATGGCATCGTCAGGGAGTTGAAAAACGAAAACATCGACGTCATCAATTTCACCACCAATCCCTCCCTCTTTATCCAACGGGCGCTCAGCCCCGCCAAAGTATCTTCGATCGTAATAACCGAAGAAGAAAAGCGTGCCGATGTTTACATGAAACCCGACCAGGTTTCGCTTGCCATTGGCAAAGGCGGGTTTAACATCAAACTGGCCGGGAAACTCACCGGATATGAAATTGATGTTTACAGGGATACCGATGTTGACAATGAAGATGTTGACATTCAGGAATTTTCCGACGAAATCGATCAGTGGATCATCGAAGAACTGAAATCCATCGGCTGCGATACTGCAAAAAGTGTTCTGGACCTGGATGTTGCGGAACTGGTGAAGCGGACTGACCTCGAAGAAGAGACCATCCGGGAAGTAATTCGCATTTTAAAAGCGGAATTTGAATAAAAAAATCATAATTTTGCTCAATGAGTGAAGGTTTAACAACTACCAGGCTTAGCAAAGCTGCAAGGGAATTTAATATTGGGATAAAGACCGTAGTCGATTTCCTGTTAAAAAAAGGATTTGCCATCGGGAACGACCCCAATGCAAAATTGTCGCCGGAGATGTACACCCTTCTAATGAAGGAGTTTGCATCGGAAAAACATGTTAAGGAAGAAGCAAAAAAAATCGGGCTGCAATTTGCGCCTCACGAAACGATCACCATCGAGGACAAAATAACCGCGACCAAAGACCGTGAAAGAGAGCTGGACGATCTCTTTATCAAGAACGTTTCGATGGGGTTCGATAAGAAACAGTTTGAGACTGCGCTCAAGACCAAAGAACCGGAAAAAGAGGAGAAATTATCAAAACCCAAGCCTGCGGCGCCAGCCATGGAAACACCGGCACCTCCGGCGGTTGAAATAATTCCCGCTGAAGAAAAAACGGTAGCGGAAACGCCCCTCCCCGAGCCAACCCCGGTTCAACCTCCGGCCCAGGCTGTGGAGGAAACTAAAATTTCAGCCGCGAAGATACCCTTAGAGGAGACAGCGGCCGCAATTGCCCCGGAACCACAGCTCCCTTCGCCTGCTGAAAAAACCACCGGGGAGACTGCCCCTGCCGTTGAACCGGATACAACCGCAAAACCCGCTCCCGTTGAAGAAACAGTTTCCGATGAAAAACCCAAAACAGAGATCAAAATTATCGGAAAAATTGACCTGGAACAATTTGAAAAGAAACCATCCGGAAAAGTAAAATCAGAAAAAGAGACTCCCGTTCCGGAAATCGCCACCCGGGTTAAGGAAGAACCAGCTATACAGATACCGGTCGCACCAGAGCCCTCCCTCGAAACGGCCCTCCCGATAACCAATTTAACAGAACCGGTGGTAGTGCCGCCTGAAGAAAAAATCATTCAACCGAGGCACGAAGACAATTTCCTGCCAACCGAAAGGATCATCCTCGAAGGCCCGGTTATCTTAGGATCGATCGTTTTGCCGGAACCCAAGAAGTTCGAGAAGAAAAAAGCACAACCCGTTGCCAGCTCCTCCGATGAAACCTTAAAATCGAAAAAGAAAAAACGAAAAAGGATCAAACGGCAAGGCGAAGAGATGCCAAAAACGGACCAGCCCAGGTCTGGCATCCAAAAGCCAACGCTGGCAAAAGACAAAAAAATTCACAAAGACCTTCTAAAACCAGAAGTAACACAAGAAGATATTGAAAAACAGATCAAAGAAACGCTTGCCCGGTTAAGCCCTACCGGAAAATCGAAAACATCCAAATACCGCAAAGCCAAACGGGAAGCCATCAGCCAGCAGATGCACCACGCCCAGGAGGTTATGGAAGAGGGCAAACGCATAATCAAGGTAACCGAATTTGTTACGGCCAATGAACTGGCCTCCATGTTGAATGTCCCGGTTACCGAAGTTATTTCAACCTGCATGGCCCTTGGAATGTTTGTTTCGATCAATCAACGCCTCGACGCAGAAACCCTTACCCTCGTCGCCGAAGAGTTTGGCTTTAAGGTAGAATTTGTCAGCGTTGAAGTGCAGGAAGCCATCAAACAACATGAACCCGATCATCCGGAAGACCTCACAGAACGCCCCCCGATTGTCACCGTTATGGGCCATGTGGACCATGGAAAAACCAAACTGCTCGACTTCATCCGAAGTACCAATGTGGTGGCAGGGGAAGCCGGGGGCATTACCCAACATATCGGGGCTTATGAAGTACAACTGGAAAACGGTAAAAAAATCACCTTTCTCGATACTCCTGGACACGAAGCATTTACGGCCATGCGTGCCCGGGGCGCTAGTGTTACCGATGTCGCTATTATCGTGATCGCTGCCGATGAAACGGTGATGCCACAGACCAGGGAAGCCATCAACCATGCCCTGGCAGCAGGGGTCCCCATTGTTTTTGCCTTTAACAAAATCGATAAGCCCAATTCCAACCCGGACAAACTTCGGGAAGAATTATCCAAGATCAATATTCTGGTTGAAGAGTGGGGCGGAAAATACCAAACACAGGAATTATCGGCAAAAACCGGGGTCAACGTGGATCTCCTGCTTGAGAAGGTATTGCTCGAAGCTGAAATGTTAAATGTGAAAGCCAACAAAAAACGTTTGGCCATAGGTACCGTCATTGAATCATCGCTTGATAAAGGTCGCGGCTATGTCGCCAAATTACTTGTCCAGAACGGCACGCTCCATGTCGGTGATATTGTTCTTGCCGGAGCCACCCTTGGTAAAGTCAAAGCCATGTATAACGAACGAAACCAATCGGTTCGTGAAGCTGGCCCCTCTCAACCCATTCTGATGTTAGGGTTGAACGGCGCCCCTCAGGCAGGCGATGGTTTTAATGTAATGACCGACGAAAAGGAATCAAAACTTATAGCGACCAAACGGTTACAATTACAACGGGAACAAGGGCTCCGCACCCAAAAACACATCACCTTAGACGAAATTGGCCGCCGGATCGCCATCGGTGATTTTAAAGAGCTGAACATCATTGTAAAAGGCGACGTTGATGGATCGGTTGAAGCGCTTTCTGATTCGTTGTTAAAACTTTCCACCGAAGAGGTAATGGTCAATGTGATCCATAAATCGGTAGGCGCCATCACCGAATCGGACGTATTGTTGGCTTCTGCCTCCAATGCCGTTATTGTCGGCTTCCAGGTACGCCCCTCGGTCAGCGCACGAAAACTGGCCGAATCGGAACAAATCGATATTCGTCTTTATTCCATTATTTATCAAGCGATTGAGGAAATTAAGATGGCCATCGAAGGCATGTTGTCCCCCGAAATCGAAGAAAAAATTATTTGCAATATTGAAGTCAGGGATGTTTTCAAAATTACCAAAGTTGGAACAGTGGCCGGTTGTATGGTCCTCGACGGAAAGGTAACACGCAACACCAAAATCCGGGTGATCCGCGACGGAATCGTTGTTTATACGGGTTTGTTAGGCTCCCTGAAACGGTTTAAAGACGATGTGAAAGAGGTCCAAACAGGATATGAGTGCGGTTTGAACATCGAAAACTTCAACGATATCAAAGTCGGCGATATCATTGAAGGGTATGAACAGATTGAAATTAAAAGGAAACTATAAGGGTTCCCGCTGCAAAGTCTGTTCCCGGTCGGGGCCAATGGAAAGGATATCAATGGGCAATCCCGTCGATTTTTCGATATATTCAATATAGTTTTTTAATTCGGCCGGAATATCCTTCATCGACCTGCAAGGTGAAAGGGAACGGTTCCATCCCTGAATTTCCCGATACAAAGGTTGTATGCTGCCATCTGCGGGTTCAAACGGATACGCTTCCATAATACCATCATCCGATTGATAGGCCGTACATATTTTTATGGCCGGGAATTGATTCAAAACATCCGATTTCATCATGATCAACCGGTCCACCCCATTGAGCATGACGGCATATCGGAGGGCCGGTATGTCGATCCAACCGCAACGACGTGGGCGCCCTGTTGTGGATCCATATTCATTGCCTTCCTTTCGCATTTTTTCCCCATCGGCATCGTTCAACTCCGTAGGGAAAGGGCCACTTCCCACCCGGGTACAATACGCTTTAAATATTCCGAAAACGGTCCCGATCCGCTGTGGGGCAATACCAAGGCCGGAACAAACGCCGGCTGTAATGGTATTGGAGGAGGTGACAAACGGGTAAGCCCCGAAATCAATATCAAGCATGGTGCCCTGGGCCCCTTCGGCAAGCACCGATTTTCCTTCATCCAGCGACCGGTTGATAAACCATTCCCCATCGGTTATCTGAAGGGCCTTCATCCTGGCCACGGCTTCAAACCAACCCTCTTCGTAAGCGTTGAAGTCCAACCCGTCAAAACGCTGCGCTGAAATGTTGAAATCCAGGTTTTTTACCCGGTTTAGGTGTTCCTCTTTTAATTGAAGATAGCGCTTTTGAAAATCAGCCATCCGGATATTCCCGACCCGGATCCCGTTGCGACCATATTTATCGGTATAGGCGGGACCAATCCCTTTGAGGGTGGAACCTATCCGGTCTTGGCCCCTGGCATTTTCGAGGGCTGCATCAAGCAGGCGGTGGGTTGGCAGGATCAGGTGCGCCCGTTTCGATATAAGCAGGTTGTTTTCGGGCGACATACCCGCCCGGGCCAACATGTTCAGTTCCTTTAAAAGAATGTATGGATCAATGATAACCCCATTCCCGATTAAATTTTGTGTACCTGGATGGAAAATTCCAGAAGGGACGGTATGAAGAACGAATTTTTGTCCCTGAAATTCAATCGTATGACCTGCATTGGGCCCACCCTGAAAACGGGCAACGATATCGTATCGGGGGGTAAAAACATCGACAATCTTCCCTTTCCCCTCATCGCCCCATTGTAACCCTAAAATCACATCGACCTTCATAACCGGAATTTACTTTTTAATTTTTGAATGACCATAAAAGGTTAAAGAATAGTGTGTCACTTCCACATCGAAGCGGTTTTCGACCTGCTCCCTGATTTGGTCAATCCGGGAATCGTAAAACTCAAGAACATCTCCCGAATCGTCGAAAATGAAATGATCGTGCTGCTTTTTCATGGTCACTTTTTCGAATTGGGCGTAGTTGGTCCCAAACTGGTGCTTTGTAACCAGATTGCTTTCAAGCAGTAATTCGATGGTATTGTACAAAGTAGCCCTGCTGACCCGGTATTTGTGGTTTTTCATACGGATGTAGAGGGTTTCTATATCAAAATGACCGTCGGTAGCAAATATTTCCCGGAGAATGGTATAGCGTTCCGGCGTTTTTCGATGCCCGTGCTGTTCCAGGTAGTTTGTAAACACTTTTCGTACGTTTTCAAATGCATCTTCAGCAGTTTTCTTGATCATAATCCCAAATTTGCACCAAAGATAAGATTTTGTATATATTTAGAACAAATAAAAATAAAAATTTTAATCGATCCTGGTAACCTGGACAATACCATCCACATTTTTCAGTTTGGCCAGCACTTCATTCAAAACAGAGGTATCCTGAACATACAGGCTGATGGCGCCATGGGTCAGTCCGTCGTGGGCCTCAATGAAAAACGATTTGATATTCAAGCTCAGTTCGCCGGAGATAATCCGGGAAATTTCGTTGATTAGGCCCTGTCGGTCCATACCTGTTACCTTTATTTCAGTAAGATAAGAGATCGAAGTATCGGGGCCCCAGTTCAGTTTGACGGTACGGTTGCCAAAAATGGTGATCAGTTCCTGGGCTTTGGGACATTTTATACGATGGATTTGAATGGGAAGGTTGTCCGATATCTTTATCCCGATCACGTCATCCCCCGGAATGGGGTTACAACAGGGTGCCACCTCATAACCACGATTATCCGATGTGGCTTCCAGTGTACTTGCCGTTTTGTAAATATCGTTTTTAACATCACCGGAAGGATGGGCAAGGAGGAAGATGTTTTTTGCGGCAGGGCTGTTTTTATTGATCGGGTTGACCCGGCCATTGCGGAGGAAAGACAAGGCAAACATCTTCACGTCTTTCAGCCCGATTTTATCCATGGCCGAAGCGTAATAAAGCTCAATCTGGCTGTTAAAATTGCTGGCGGCAAGAAATCGTTTGATGTTTTCATGGGTAAAATCGATACCGGCCTGAAAGAACCACTTCCCAAGCTTGTCTTTTCCCGGTTTCGAATATTTGCGTTTTTCAGCCTTTACGGCCAGTTTGATATTGCTTTTTGCACGGGTGGTAACCACATATTTCAACCACTCTTCTTTGGGTGTTTGTTTGCGCGAGGTGATCAATTCAACCTGCTGTCCGTTTTTTAAGGTCTGGTTGATGGGGGCCAGCTTTTTGTCGATCTTTGCGCCGATGCAGGTATTGCCCAATTCGCTGTGGATGGCATAAGCAAAATCAAGAACTGAAGAATTGGCCGGTAAAGTCCGCAATTCCCCCTGGGGCGTAAACACTGAAATTTCATCCAGGAAGAAATAACCCTTCACATCGTCGATGAACGAGAGGGCATCGGCTTCCGGACTTTCGATCATCTCTTTTATACGGTCGAGCCAGTTGTCGAGTTGGCTGTTGACGTTCATTGACTCTTTGTATTTCCAATGTGCCGCATATCCTTTTTCGGCAATTTCATCCATTCGGCGGGAACGGATTTGAATTTCGACCCATTGCCCGGTATGGCTCATGACGGTCGTATGTAACGCCTCATAACCGTTCGCTTTGGGGATCGAAATCCAATCGCGTAACCGGTCCATGTTTGGACGGTAATGGTCGGTAATGGTGGAATAGACTTTCCAGCAATCGGTTTTCTCGGTTTCTACAGGGGCGTCGATGACGATCCGGATTGCGAATAGATCATATACCTCTTCAAACCGTACCTCTTTTTTCTGCATCTTTTGCCAGATGGCAGCGATCGATTTTTCCCTGGCACGAATACTGAACGAAAAGCCTTTGTTTGCAAGGTCTTTTTTGATGGGATAGATAAATTTAGTGACAAACCGGGAGCGGCCCCGTGCAGATTCCCGAAGTTTGCGGCGGATGTTTTCATATACTTCAGGTTCGGTGTATTTCAAGGCCAAATCTTCAAGTTCGCTCTTAATGGCATGCAATCCCAGGCGATGGGCCAGGGGTGCATAGAGATACATGGTTTCTGAGCTAATTTTCAATTGCTTGTCTTGTTTCAGGGCATCCAACGTGCGCATATTGTGGAGGCGGTCGGCAAGCTTGATCAATATGACCCTGACATCGTCGGACAGGGTCAACAATATTTTTTTGAAATTTTCAGCATGTACCGAAGCAGTGCGCTGGTCAAAAAGTCCCTTAATTTTGGTCAGGCCATTGATTATTCCTGCCACTTTATCCCCAAAAAGCCCGCGAATATCATCTAAGGTATATTCGGTATCTTCAACAACATCATGAAGCAAGGCACACACAACCGAAGTTACTCCAAGACCGATCTCCCCAGCAGCAATGGAGGCAACGCCCAGCGGGTGATAAATATAGGGTTCCCCACTTTTCCGGCGCATGTTTTTGTGGGCCTCGAGCGCCATTTTAAAAGCCTTCCTTACATTTTTCTTATCTTCGGGGTCCCTGGGCTTCAAAACGAGGAGCAGGTTCCGGTAACGTTTCAGGATTTCGTGCTTTTCAACTTCCGGATCAGCTTGATACATTGCCCTTCACTATTTACATGGAGTGCAAAGGTAAAGGAAAATTCAGGATGAATGGAAATAAAGGAACTACTTAAATCCCGGCGCATAGAAAATTATTACTTTTGACAACACTTTAGTTAAACTGGCGCTCCATGCGAAGCCGATCCTTCAGAGAGTTTTTACATTTTCTTTTTTTGACCGCAATTTTTATGCCTTTTCCGGCTTTTGCGACCCACCAGCGCGCAGCAGAAATTGTTTACAGGCACCTTTCGGGACTTGCCTACGAGATTACGCTGATCTCTTATACGTTTACACCAAGCCCGGCCAATGCGTACCGCGATTTTTTGTTCATCAACTGGGGCGATGGCACGATGACAGAGATTCCCCGGGTTGAAGAGGTTTACCTCCCGGGCGATATTACCTACAACCGCTATTTGGGTCAGCATGTTTTTCCCGGCCCATCGACGTATATCATCTCCTGCGAAGACCCAAACCGGAACGGGGGCATTCTGAACATCCCAAATTCGATCAACACTCCGCTGTTTATTTACTCGGAACTTACCATAAACCCTTTCATGGGCGGGTACAACAATTCGCCGGTACTGCTTCTCCCTCCCATCGACAACGGTTGCGTGGACCAGCCTTTTTACCACAATCCGGGAGCATTCGATGCCGACGGGGACAGCCTTTCGTACAAACTTGTTCCCTGCCGTGGGGCCCAGGGTCAGGAAATCCCCGGATATACCTATCCCGAGGCTTCGCATTCGCTTACCCTGAATGCCACAACAGGCGACCTGATCTGGGACAGCCCGGTCCAACAAGGAGAATACAACATCGCCATCCTGATAGAAGAGTGGCGGAACGGAATCCGGATCGGTAGCGTTTTACGCGACATGCAGATCATTGTGGTAGCCTGCAACAATCACCCACCGGTGATTGACCCACTGACAGATACCTGTGTGGAAGCCGGAATGAACCTTCGGTTTCCGGTCCATGCGTATGATCCCGACAGCAATAACCTTATCCTCACAGGTACCGGCGGCCCCATGATGATGGCCAACAATCCGGCCTTTATGGAACCTGATCCCGCCACCGGCCATGCACAGGTAGAGGCCTTGTTCCAGTGGAACACGCTCTGCGAACATATAAAAAACAGCGCCTATCCGCTTTTCTTTAAAGCCAAAGACGATGCCAGCCCGGTTAACCTGGTAACCATCAAATCAATGACCATAAAAGTGATCGCCCCCCCTCCGAAAAACCTGATGGCCCATCCAACGGGAAACAACATTACTTTAACATGGGATCCTTACGGCTGCACCAATGCCCAGGGTTTTATCATTTACCGGAATACGGATTCTACCGGTTACCAGCCTGGTTATTGCGAAACAGGAGTCCCTTCCACAACAGGCTACACTAAAATCGCCGAAACCAACGATATTGCCCAAACCCTGTTTCTCGACGACAATGGGGGTTCTGGCTTAGTGCGCGGAATCAAGTATTGTTATATGGTTACGGCCAAATTCCCCGACCTGGCCGAAAGCCATGCATCCAACGAAGCCTGTGCCACGCTGAAAAAAGATGTTGCCGTTATAACCAATGTCAGCATTCACGTTACCAGCACAACAAGTGGCTCCATCTTCCTGGCCTGGTCGAAACCAACCGAGCTTGATACCCTGCAGGTACCAGGGCCCTACGTTTATGTCATCGCCCGGAGCCGGTCGGAAGCGCCCGGGCAATTCAGCCCAATCGATTCTCTTTTTTCGCTCAACGATACCCTCTATACAAACTCCATGCTGAATACCCGGCAATATGCTTTCCTTTACAGAATTGACCTGTACAACCGGACCCCGGGAAATCATTTTTTTATCGGTTCATCCCAAATCGCTGCTTCGATGTACCTCACCCTCGCCCCTACCGATAAAATGTTGAAACTTCACTGGACCAACCAGGTCCCCTGGGTCAACGAATGGTTTGTGGTTTACCGGAAAAGCCCCGACAGTGCCGGATTCGATTCGGTAGGTGTGACAACTGCACCCAATTATTCCGACCAAGGCCTCGTCAATGGATCAACGTATTGTTACCGGATAAAAAGTACCGGGAAATATTCCGCCAGCGGTTTCATCCATCCGATTGTAAATTTTTCGGAAGAAAGCTGTGGCACCCCGGTGGATAATGTGCCCCCCTGCCCCCCGGTGCTCACCGTAACTACCCAATGCGATGAATCGAAAAATGTGCTGAACTGGACTTTTCCAGCCGATACCTGCCCGCACGATATTGTAAAATATTGTATTTATTATTCCCCTGCCCAGGGGAACCTTGTCCCGATCGATTCGTTGACCAACCAGGACGACACCGTTTATATTCATCAACCCGTACAATCCATCGTGGGATGCTATGCCGTTTCTGCTGTTGATTCGGTCGGAAACCGAAGCCCCATCAGCAACATCGTATGCGTGGACAATACCGCCTGTTCGGTTTATTTGCTCCCCAATGTTTTCAGTCCCAACGGCGACGGGTTTAACGACCTTTTCCATCCCTTCCCCTATACTTCGGTCAGCGAAATTGACCTGAAGGTCTTTGATCGCTGGGGCAGGGTGGTTTTTACCACAAAAGACCCGGATATCAACTGGGACGGAAAAGATGAAACAACCAAACAGCCCTGTAGCGACGGAACCTATTTTTTTGTCTGCGACCTGACCGAAATAACCCTTCAGGGGAGCGTCCAACGCACCATTCAGGGGAGCCTGACCATACTGAGATAATGAAAGCGTGAGGATCAATTCTTTTTTCTATCTTTGCGTTGATGAAAAACTTACGGAACTTTTGTATCATTGCCCATATCGATCACGGTAAATCGACGTTGGCCGATCGTTTGTTACAGTGGACAGATACCGTATCGGAACGCGATTCCCGGGAGCAGGTACTGGACGACATGGATCTGGAACGCGAACGGGGCATCACCATCAAAAGCCACGCGATTCAGATGAATTATCAGTACGAAGGGCAAAATTATACCTTAAACCTGATCGACACGCCGGGCCATGTTGACTTTTCCTATGAAGTTTCGCGTGCCATTGCCGCTTGTGAAGGCGCTTTGTTGGTTGTTGACGCAACACAGGGCATTCAGGCACAAACCATATCAAACCTCTATCTGGCCATTGAAAACAACCTTGCCATCATTCCGGTGCTCAATAAAATTGACATGGACGCCGCCATGGTGGAAGAGGTCAAAGATCAGATTATTGACCTGCTGGGTTGCGACCGGGAGGAAATTCTTTTGGCCAGCGCAAAAACAGGCGTGGGTATCGACGAAGTGCTTCATGCCATCATTCAACGGATCCCTTGTCCCAAGGGAGACCCGGATGCCCCGTTGCAAGCGGTGATTTTTGACTCGCTGTTTAATCCGTTCCGGGGTATTGTAGCCTATTTCCGTGTTTTTCAAGGTTCTGTTAAAAAAGGCGACCACGTGAAGTTTGTGGCCACCGGAATGGATTATCATGCAGACGAAGTGGGCATCTTGCGTTTGAAACCAGAACCCCGTAGTTTTGTACAAACCGGAGATGTGGGGTATATCATCTCGGGAATCAAGAACAGCAAGGAGGTTCAGGTTGGCGATACCATTACCCATGTTGAAAATCCCTGTTCTTCCGTTGTAGCCGGCTTCCGGGGCGTAAAACCCATGGTATTTGCCGGAATCTATCCTACCGATGCCGATGAGTACGAGGAATTGCGCGATTCACTCGAAAAATTGCGCCTTAACGATGCCTCCCTGACCTTTGAACCTGAAGCATCCGCAGCCCTCGGATTTGGTTTCCGGTGCGGGTTTCTCGGCCTGCTCCACATGGAAATTATTCAGGAACGCCTCGACCGTGAATTCGATATGGATGTCATTACCACGGTCCCCAACGTTTCGTATAAAGTATATACCACCCACGGTGAAGTATTGGATGTATATAACCCTTCGGGGCTGCCCGAACCCAACTACCTTGAAAAAATTGAAGAACCGTGCATCACGGCCAACATCATCACCAAATCGGAATATATCGGGCCAATCATGACCCTTTGTGTCGGGAAACGAGGTATCTTGAAAAACCAGGTTTACATAACCACCGACCGGATTGAGCTGACGGTAGAACTCCCCTTAGGGGAAATTGTTTTTGATTTTTACGACCGCCTGAAAAGCATTTCCAAAGGATATGCCTCGTTCGATTATTACCCTTCCGGATGGCAAACAGCCGACTTAGTCAAGCTCGATATCCTGCTGAACGGAGATATTGTCGATGCACTTTCCTCGCTCATCACCCGCAACAATGCCTATGATTTCGGTCGCCGTTTTTGTGAAAAACTCAAAGAATATATCCCCCGTCAACAATATGAAGTTGCCATCCAGGCTGCCATCGGGGCAAAGATCATCGCCCGGGAAACAGTTAAAGCGGTAAGAAAAGATGTAACGGCCAAATGCTATGGCGGCGATATAACGCGAAAAAGAAAATTACTTGAAAAACAGAAAAAAGGAAAAAAACGCATGCGTCAAATCGGGAACGTGGAAGTTCCACAAAAAGCATTTCTTGCAGTTTTAAAACTGGATTCCTGACACGATATCCATGTAACAATTCTTTATTTTTTTCGTCTTATCAAAATTATTGTCAAACTTTAATTTCAAATCTGATGAAAAACACCATCCGAATTTCCCTCACAGCCCTTCTTCTTATCCTGATGGCTACTTCCGTCGATGCACAAAGCAAAAACTGGCATTCAAAACACAGGCCACCCTGGCCCATGAACGACAGCGCTACCTGGGGCCCCATGAAATGCAGCATGGACGATTTTTCCATGAACGACTTCCCTTTCTGTAAAAACAGAAAACGTTTTAACGGGCATTGGGCCGGCGTAGAAATTGGTATTGGAGGCTATGTCACCCCGGATTTCAATATGAATTTTTATCCTGCCTACCCTTATGTGAACCTGAATACAGCGCGATCGCTCACGGTCAACCTGAACCCGTTCGAAATCAATGCAAACCTTTGTAAAAACCATTTCGGCTTCACGACCGGTATCGGGTTTCAAATCAACAATTACTACTTCACCGATAATTATGTGATGTTAAAAGACTCGTCCGCACTGGTAGCGTATCAGGTACAGGACGCCAATGGCAACCCGGTCAGCATCAAGGTCAATAAAATGGTCACAAGCTACCTGAACATACCTTTGTTATTTGAATATCAAACCAATCCATTTCGCCGTGTCAGCAGTTTCCATGTGGCATTGGGGGTTATAGCGGGGGTCCGGATCGGAACATACACCAAACAGATCTATCATGACAAGGATGTGACCTATTACTTGGTAGATGACAATGGTAAAAAAGTAGCTTCGTATGAAGTTGACCATTACGTGGTACAGCAACGGGGCGCTTACCATCTTGCGCCATTCAAACTCGATGCCGCTTTCAGGATCGGATGGTCGCACCTGAACCTTTATGCAACCTATTCATTAACAGAAATGTTCCAGAAAAATCAGGGTCCGGAACTCTACCCATTCACCGTCGGGATTACCCTGTTGGGATGGTAGAAAAAGAACCTTGCCCTGTGACGGAAAACAAGTGACCGTTACGGGCAGGTTTTTCGTTGGGTCAGGTAGCATGGAAAAAACGGTCTTCGAAGTTGATCAGGTATAATTTTTTCGTTGCCCGGGTGACAGCAGTATAGAGCCACCGGCCAAATTCTGTGTTGATCATTTTTTCGCTCAGGTAACCCTGATCGATAAACACAGTCTCCCATTGGCCCCCCTGGGTCTTGTGACAGGTGAGCGCATAGGCAAATTTAACCTGAAGCGCATTGAACCAGGAATCTGCTTTTACTTTTTCAATCCGTGCCCGTTTTGACTTTAATTCCTGAAAATCGGCCAATACCGATTGGAACAAACGGTTGTTTTCTGATTGGGTCAATGCGGCCGACTCGGTAGTCAGGGTATCGAGAATGATTTTTACATCAAGCGGTTTCTCATCCGGATAATCCAGAAAACGGATGGTCACATCGGCGAAACGGAACCCATAACGTTCTTCGGTTCTGCGTACCCTGGTCAGTTCAACAATATCTCCATTGGCAATAAACCCCGCCGAAGAATCCTCCGGCAACCAGAAATAATTGTTTTTGACAATCATCAGATAATCGCCCGTGGATATTTCATCTTCCTGAAAAAGGATACGTTTCCTTATCTCGCGGTTATAGATATTGGCCCTTTTATTTGACCTGCAGATAACCACATTGTTGTCTTTTCCCGATCCGGAATAGGCCTGGTTCAGCGCCTCTTCGAGCTCCTGCCCCGTAAGCCTGCATATATCCCTGAACCCATCCAATGAAAACATGGGAAAGGCAATATCCTGTTCCTGAACTTTCTGCCTTACCCGGGTAGCATTGTTCAATATCCCCGATTTACTTGCCTGACGAACAACCTCGGTGAGCTCAAAGGAATCGATGGCAAGATGATAGGCCCGGGACAAAAAAGCAATATCGAGGGCCGGACTGTGGTCCAGCCCGACAGGTGGAAGCTGGGCAGCATCACCGATAAACAACATCCTGCAATTTTCCCCACTGTAAACAAACTGAAAAAGATCATCAAGCACATTCCTGTTTGAAAACATTCCCCCTTCAACCGGAGTCGAATGTTGGATCATGGAAGCTTCATCGACAATAAAAAGGGTATGCTTGTGATAATTTACCTGAAGTTTTAATACCAGATGTCCCTCTTTATTGGTCCTGGCCAGATAAATTTTCCGGTGGACCGTATGGGCCTGCATTTTCGTATAGCCCGAAAGCACTTTGGCCGCACGGCCTGTTGGCGCAAGAAGTACCGTACGTTTCCCAATCTGGGGAAGGACATTGACCAACGACTGCACGACGGTGGTTTTTCCGGTACCGGCATATCCGCGCAAAATAAACAATGCATTTTGCTGTTTCCAGGAAATGGTCAGAAAAACCGCCAGTTCCCCCAACAACCGGTCCTGGCCTTCGGTCGGTTCGTAGGGAAATTCCTTGCGAAGCATGGAAATGACCTTGTTCACATCCATAACAGGATTTTATTCATACCGAAGCGATTCGATGGGGTCCAGGTTTGCCGCTTTCCTTGCAGGTACGATACCACTGGCCAGGGCGACAAAAAAACAGAGGACGACACCGGTCAATATCCACATCCAGGGAATGAGAAAAGCGCTGCCGATAAGCAATGAGATTACGTTTCCAACCAGAATGCCAAGAAATATCCCCAGAAACCCTCCAAGCTGGGCAATCACAATGGCCTCAACCAGAAATTGGTTCCGGATTACCCGTTTGGTGGCGCCTATTGCCTTGCGGATACCAATTTCACGGGTCCGTTCCGTAACAGATACGAGCATGATGTTCATCAAACCGATAGCCGCGCCAAGCAAGGTTATCAGCCCAATCAAAGTAGCCGCAAGGGTAACATACTTAATGTTGTCAATCAGCATCTTGGCTATGTTGTCACTTTTTGTGATCTCAAAAGTATCGTCAATGCCAACGGGTACTTTGCGAATATTCCTCAGCTGGGCGGTAGCCTCCCCGATCGCTGCATCCACCAGTTCGGTCCGGTTGGCCATAACATTAATATTAAACGACATATTGTCACGGGGAAAGTTGATGCGTACATTGTTCAAGGGAATAAAACAAGACCGGTCCCCGCTGAAACCCATGCTCGACCCTTTGGATTTCAATACGCCGATGACCCTGTATTTTCCCGGGCCAACGGATATGATCTTTCCAACGGGATCTTCTTTATTTTTAAACAGGTTGGCAACCAGTTCAGCGCCAATGACCACGACACTTGACCCATAATAAATTTCACCTGGGGTAAAATTGCGGCCCTTGTCAATTTCATCGCCCGAAGTTGTAAAATAATCCTCATCGGTCCCCAATACCCTGACATTGGGATTGGTTTTATTTGTCTCATATTTCACCGTTGCAATGCCTGTAGCATACGTAAAAACGGAAGCGGTCCCAGGAAAATCATACCTGCTTTTAAAGTCCAGTGCCTGATCATAGGTGATGGGCTCATACCGTTTTTCCCGGGGCCGGTCCCCTCCGATATGGGCATTCATCGTGCGGTTCCGGATTGTGAACGTATTGGATCCCATCATTGAAAAATTCTGGGTAAGAAAATATTTAATGGAATCGGTTGCCGTAAGGATCCCAACCAAGGCCATAATCCCGAAAGCGATGATCAGGATGGTCAGAATGGTACGCAACAGATGGGTCCGGACGGAATCGAGCGATATCCTGATATTTTCAATTACCAATGTGTTTTTTACTTTCATTTCTTAGTGTTTTATTCCATACGCAAGGTCGCCGGCGTCACCCAGTCCGGGAACGATGTAGGACTGGGCAGTTAACTCCTCATCGATAACGCCAACCCAAATGGTAACATCCTGTTGGTCCAGATGTTTTTTAATATAGTTCAATCCCTCAATACTGGCCAATATGGCCGCAATGTGGGTATGCTTTGGTTTCCCGTGGTGGATCAGTTCCCTGTATGCCAACACCATGGAAGAACCCGAAGCCAGCATGGTATCCGACAGGATGACGACTTTATTTTCAATATCGGTCACAGAAGCATATTCAATGTTGATTGAAAAACTTCCATCTTTATGATGTTTCCGGAAAGCGGAAATAAATGCATTGTCAGATTTATCGAAAAAATTCAACAATCCCTGATGAAAAGGGAGCCCGGCGCGGAGAATGGTCGCCAATACAGGATATTCTTTCAAAACCGGGACAACGGCAATGCCCAAGGGCGTGACAACCTCTTTCATCTCATAGGCCAGTTGTGCACTGATCGAATGGGCAAAAATTGTCCCCAACCGTTCGAGGTTATTGCGGAAACGCATTTTATCGCGTTGTATTTCAACATCCCGGATTTCGGCAATAAACTGGTTCAAAACAGAGGGTGTAGCGGAGAGGACGTGGACCATTTTAAAATGATTTATGTTTGTACAGGATCACAAAAGTAGCGTTTTTTACCTATTTCACGAATTTCCGTTTGAAATGAAGCGCCTGGTTAAAAACCCAGGGAAGCCGGTTGATTTCGAGAAGAGGGTACTTTGTTTCACAGGCCCCGAAACTTTTATAAAACCTGCCTAAGCCAGGATCGTTGCCTCCTTCAAAATCGAGAGTCACCGCTTCGCCTGCATGATCACGGATAAACTTATCAATCAGGAAAAACATGGCTCCATTGTCACGGGAAGCCGCAACAGAAGCGGCAAATAAAAAATAGGCGCGCGATATGCCCTGCAAAAAAAATGCAGCAGAAGAAAGTGCCCCGTCTCTGGCATGAGCGCCAAGGATGTATCCTGTTCCGGATTGATGACCATGGATGATTATTTTCTCCATGATATCATAATGCCGGGATTTGAGCTTCCCCTCCTTTTTCCCGAAATTGTCCCTGAACATAGCAACCAATGCACCGGGACTGGTTTCTGTTTGTACAGTTATACCCTCCAACCCTGCTTTTTTCAGGTTCCTTCGGGTATTTTGCGCATAGGACTCCTGCAATTTGGCATAGGGGAAATTCAGCGCCAACTCGTGATTGGCCCTGAATTTTTGAGAGAAAGCGAGCCCTTCCAGCGAGTTAAGGGAATTCAGGTGTATCTCAACAAAGCGAAATTTCGAAGGCAGTGCGTCGATAAAGGCTTTTAACTTCATGATCGTTGGAAAGTCTCTGGAAAACAATCCCATTTGCTGGGCAAAAAAGGGTTGAAAAAGATAACGAATGCCCAATTTCCGATTCCAGGTCAAGGGAAAAACCGATGCATAATCATCTTCAACCAACGCCTCCCAACCCGGACTAACCAAATCGAGATACCACGACAATGCATAGACCCTGCTGTTAACCGACTCCAAAACACAAGCGTCCCAGAGCGGTTGATCGATTTCGTTATGCCGAAGATAATGTATCATCCCATTTTAAGAAGAAGCCATTCGAACCATCTCCTCATAAACTTGTCGCCATCCCTTCCATCGTCCCTTGTCTCCGAGACTTTCGTTATGCCAGAGCGATACAAGTTCACCATTGACCGATTTAACGGCAGCAACAACTGCGGCTGTTTTTTCAAGGGCCTGTTCCCCGTTTAGACGAAGGTAATCCTTCAGCGTTACATCCATCAGGGCGATGGGATGAACAATTAACGAAGTAACTTCATTTTTTGAAAGATCGAAAAAAGGAAATGGCATGGCAACCCCCGCCCTGAACCCGAGGTGTGAAGCATACCCCATGGAAAAATCATCGGTAATCCCAAGGCAAACCAGCCGCTGATAGGTAATGGGAAACGAGAGTTTCAGAAAATGCTGGCGGCTCAGGGTGACCTTATGACCCAATAACTGGCATAACCCAAAATATTCAGATTCCAACAGGGATGGATCTGTATTTGAAGCAAGTGATGGATGGATCCCGACGGTCCTGTCCCTGTCGAGATGTTGTACTAAACTGCGAAATGCTTGTGACGTAACCGGTATGTTGTTGTCGTTGCCCCCATAACCGGCAAACAAAACAAAATAACAAAGCCGATGCCCATAAGGTCTATGTACCTCACGGATGTAGGCATAATTATCGTAAGGGTCGGCAGACCATCCGGCCCATACATTGAACCGCTCCAAAATATCCCCGAACCGGCCATGGGCCACAGAGCGCCCGATCCCCCCAAGAACCCTGATCAGGGAACGGTTTCCATAGGCATACGCATGGTCAATATCGATGGTTGGAAGAAATTTATAAGTTCGAGGTTTCAGCGTCAACAGAGGAAAGCGTTGCAACAAGCGGGATGCCAGTATTCCGGCCCACTCATGAACAATGGGCCGGTCAAGGAACTTCCCTTTCCAGGCAATGCTATCTGTGACCAAAAACCTTCCATAGAGGTCGGTTTGGTGATTCTGGTACTCTTCATACCTGGAAACCATATAAAAAGCTGCGGCAAAAGGATCGAAGGGAAGGATTGAAACAGGATTGTTTGTTGTGAAAATTACCGGCACCCCCTGTATGGATTTTACAACAGGCGATACGGGTAAAAGGTGGTTGTCAAAAAGCAATCCGGATGCTTCAATAAAGGGTTCCCCATCCAAAGGCGCCGGGGCATACACCAACTTTGGTCCCGGATATGCCCGGTATTCATCAAGATGGATGGTCGCTGACCAGGAAAGCCCCAGCAGATCTTTCAGGAAAAAAGAAAGCGTATAATCCAGCCGTTTTGAAAGAAGTGGTGAAAAAATCAGAAGCATTGCATTGGTTCCGGATGTTGCGGCCAAATTACATAAAAAACAAAAACTTTCGTACTTTTGAATAATATTTGGACACAACCGGAACATCCATGGAGAACTTTATCGTCTCGGCACGAAAATACAGGCCTCAAACCTTTGATACCGTTATTGGCCAGAAATCGATTACCAATACCCTTAAAAATGCCATCCGGAACAAACAACTGGCACAGGCTTTTCTTTTTTGTGGCCCACGGGGTGTTGGAAAAACAACCTGTGCCCGGATCCTGGCCAAGACCATCAATTGCGAACATCCATTGCCCAGTGGCGATGCCTGCGACCAATGCCCCTCCTGCATCTCCTTTAACGAGAATGCCTCGTTCAACATTTATGAACTCGATGGCGCCTCCAACAATTCGGTGGACGATATCCGTACCCTGGTTGACCAGGTACGCATCCCCCCTCAAATGGGGATATATAAAGTTTACATCATCGATGAAGTTCACATGCTTTCAGCTTCGGCTTTTAATGCTTTTCTGAAAACCCTGGAAGAACCACCGCCCTATGCGAAATTCATACTTGCAACAACCGAAAAACACAAAATCATCCCTACCATTCTTTCCCGATGTCAGATTTTTGATTTTAAACGCATAACGGTGGATGACATTGCGAACCATTTGCTTCATGTTGCTTCGATGGAAAACATTGTTGCTGAGGATAATGCAGTCCATGTCATTGCACAAAAAGCCGATGGCGCCATGCGCGATGCCCTTTCGATTTTCGACCAGCTGGTAAGTTTTGCCGGAAACAAACTGACGTATCAAACTGTGCTTGACAACCTGAACGTACTGGATTATGAATATTATTTTAAGATTACAAACCAGATATTGCAAGGCGATATCCCCGGTACCTTGTTAACGGTCAACGACATCATTGATAAAGGATTCGATGGTCAGCATTTTTTAATTGGTTTCGGGGAACATTTAAGAAATCTGATGGTCTGTAAAGATCCTGCTACTGCCCGGCTTCTTGAAACTGCACCCTCCATCCGGAACCACTATATTGAACAGGCAGCGCAATGTTCGGTGGGGTTTCTGCTGAAAGTCCTGGACATCAGCAACCGGTGCGACCTCAACTACAAGACGAGCAACAACAAACACCTACACTTAGAGCTATCGTTGATGCAAATGTGTTCCCTGATGATGACAAACATCCAGGGACCCGACGCCCCTTCTTCAAAAAATATCAACCCCCAACTTCCAACACCCAAAACCGGACATCCATCTCCCCAACCGATCGCTCCAGGTCAGGATGCAACCAATCGCCAGGGAGGGCCTGGTGCCCGTCCACCAGCTCCTTCAACTTCAGGGAACCCGGAGGCCACGGTAAAAATGAAGGAGATCCAAAAAGAATTTAACAGTACCCTGTCCATCAAAAATCCAGCAAAAAAGACTCAGGACACAGCCACCATTTCCGAAGCATCCTCCCAGTACACGGTTCCCTCCCCGTTCAGTCAATCAGACCTGATTTCGGTATGGGATGAATTCGCCGAAAAACTCAGGAACGATTTTCCCCACCTCTGTTCGACGCTCAGGAATTCCCGCCCAATCATCCTTCCCGAATGGCAAATTGAATTTACCATTGACAACAAAGTCCTTGAGGATGAGTTTAACCAGAAAAAAGGGGAATTATCAGAATTCCTGCGCTCGCGGCTAAACAATCACAAAATCCAACTATTTTCTAAAATTGCTGAAATCCAAAAAGAGCTAAAACCTTATACGGATAAGGAAAAATATCAAAAAATGGCAGAAAAAAATCCTTCCCTGCGTACATTGCGCGAAGAGCTGGACCTTGAAATTGATTACTGATCCCCATCCCCGCATATCGCCGCTTTCCAACGCCAGCCATGAAAACCAGAAAAGTATATACCCTCGGCGAAACGCTTCTCGACATCATTTTCCGGAATGAGGCCCCGATTGCTGCCAAACCAGGCGGATCCATGTTAAACTCTGCGTTATCCCTCGGCAGGACCGGAATCGATGTATATTTCATCAGCGACTATGGGACCGATTTCCCGGGAAACCTAATCTCGGGATTTCTCGAAAAAAACAGGGTTTCCACAAACTATATCGATCGATATGCCGATGGGAACACAGCCATTGCTCTTGCTTCTTTGGATACAAACAGCAATGCCGAATACACTTTTTACAAGTCATACCCTCCAAAGCGCCTGACGGCAGGATTTCCGGAAATATTTCCTGGCGATGTTGTTTTATTTGGTTCCTTCTACGCAATCAATGCCGATATCCGGGAAAAAATCATCGGTTTTATACGTTCTGCCCGGCAATCCGGAGCCCTGATCATATACGACCCGAACTTCAGAAAAACCCTTCTGGCCGAAATAAACAGAGTCCGACCGTGGATTGAAGAAAATATTGCCCTGGCCGATATCGTACGGGGATCAGATGAAGATTTCAACTTTATTTTCAATACCGATAACACACGTTCGGCATATACTGAAGTTCGCAGGGCGGGCTGTAACCTGCTGATCTATACCGCAAACAGCCAGGCCGTTGAACTAATGTGCGATGCGATGCACCTTCAGGTTGAGGTGCCCCCCATCACGCCTGTCAGTACCATTGGAGCGGGCGATTCATTCAATGCAGGATTGATTTATGCATTGATCCATAAAGGAATTGAGCGGGCCGACCTCCCTTTTCTGAAAGAAGAAAACTGGCGGGAAATGATCGCTGCCGGGATCAGCTTTGCTTCGGCGGTTTGCATGCAGATGGACAATTATGTTCCGGAGGGGTTTGAAGGGGGTTATGGGGTATGAGGTATGAGGTATGAGGTATGAGACCAACATTATTAAAAAATAACGCAAACGGAAACTAACTTAAATTCAACGAGTTATCATTTAGTTAGATGAAAGTTGGGAGTTGGGAAATGGGGTTAGGGCGATTTTTTATTAGTTCTATGTATATTATAATGACAGAAACATGAAGGGTGAGATTTTTAAAGGTTTTGCAACCATTGGATTGTTGATCTTTTCAAATATTTTCATGACGTTTGCGTGGTATGGCCATTTAAAATTCAAAGAGATGTCCTGGTTTCAGAGCCTTGGAATCGTAAGTATCGTATTGATTTCATGGGGAATCGCACTTTTTGAATATTTCTTCCAGGTACCGGCAAACCGGATAGGCTTTAGGGAGTTCGGGGGGCCATTTTCGTTGGTAGAGTTGAAAGTCATACAGGAGGTGATCACCCTTACCGTATTTACGGTATTTACCCTATTGCTGTTTAAAACAGAGACCTTGCGCACCAACCATTTTATAGGATTTTTCTTTTTAATTTTAGCAGTCTATTTTATCTTTAAAAAGTAAACCGTGAAAGCTACCCGAAAATCGATTGACCATGCAATTTCGCACGAAATAAATCTCGTAGCCAAACAATGCATACTGATGCATGCCGAACCTGTAAAAGGCGTTCACAGGTTCCATCGCAGTATTAAAAAACTTTTCGGGACGCTTCCTGTATAATTGAAAATAATTTTTATCTTTGCACCCTCATTTTGGGAGCATGGCTCAGTTGGTTCAGAGCATCCCGGTCCCAGACCGGGAGGGTTCTTGCCAACCATCCTAAGCCCCCGTTCGTTCATCAAAATATTGGGAGCATAGCTCAGTTGGTTCAGAGCCTCCCGGTCGCAGACCGGGAGGGCCACAGGTCCGAACCCTGGGTTTTTCTTCGTTCATTAAAATATTGGGAGCATAGCTCAGTTGGTTCAGAGCATCCCGGTCGCAGACCGGGAGGGTCCTTGCCTACTATCCGAAGTTCCTGTTCGTTCATCAAAATATTGGGAGCATAGCTCAGTTGGTTCAGAGCATCCCGGTCGCAGACCGGGAGGGTCCTTGCCTACTATCCGAAGTTCCTGTTCGTTCATCAAAATATTGGGAGCATAGCTCAGTTGGTTCAGAGCATCCCGGTCGCAGACCGGGAGGGTCCTTGCCTACTATCCGAAGTTCCTGTTCGTTCATCAAAATATTGGGAGCATAGCTCAGTTGGTTCAGA
>Ga0247841_10003011_pt1 | contig 32024 bp, 26 predicted proteins | sample LaCruzMarch2015__2_FD_192410 | JGI IMG/M metagenome (GOLD analysis project Ga0247841, IMG submission 192410) | Freshwater microbial communities from meromictic Lake La Cruz, Castile-La Mancha, Spain - LaCruzMarch2015_18m | ecosystem: Environmental > Aquatic > Freshwater > Lake | place: Spain...
ATGAACGCAAATGAACGCAAATAAAACGAAGATTGACGGACAACCGGCAATGGGGTTCAGGGCCTCAACCGCGGCCCCTGGGTTATTTTCCTATTTGCGTTCATTTGCGTTCATTTGCGGACAAACCTTCTCTTGCGGCCAACCCAGGACCCGCTCATCATGACCGAGACGCCCCCGTCCGACCCCGATTTCGCGTTGCGGATCGACCCCTTCGGCCGCCTCATCTACCGCGACGCCACCGGCCGCGACTACCCGGACGCGGTGCCGGTGCGCGCCTACCCGATCACTGACCCGGGGCACTGGGTCGTGATCTGCGATGCCGAGGGGCGCGAATTGCGCTGCATCGAGGACCTGAGCGCCCTGCCCGCCGCGCTGCGCACCATCCTGGAGGATGAGCTGGCACGGCGCGAATTCGTGCCCCACATCCGGCGCGTCATCCTGGTTTCCAGTTATCTGGAGCCCGCCGAGTGGGAGGTCGAGACGGACCGCGGGCCTACGCGCTTCGTGCTGAAGACCGAGGACGATGTGCGGCGCCTGGGACCCTACAGCGCCCAGCTGCAGGACTCCCAGGGCATCCGCTATCTGGTGCCCGATACCCGCAACCTGGACCCCTACAGTCGGCGGGCGGTGGATCGCTATCTTTAGATCGAGCGAGAGATCGAGCGAGCACGGGGGCGGACCTGCGGCGGCGGCGCGAGCCGATACGGACAGTGCCGGTCCCTCGAAAATGGCAGCCGGGGCAAGCCCCCCGGCATCCTCACGGACCCGTCATCGGACCGGGCCCGCCACACAACCAGGCGGCTTCAGCGGTTGCTGCGCACCGGCCACACCCGATTGACGTTGGCCTTGCTGGTGATATCGAACCAGCCGTGGCTATCCAGTTGCATCGCCCACGCGGTGCTGGGGTCGGTCGCATCGCCCGCCAGGCTCCAGTAATAGACCCCGACGGTCCGCGCGGGATCGAAGGTCCCGAGGTTCGTGAAGACTTGGGTTCCAGTGCTGTGACAAGCGGAGCCGGACCTATCGGTCAGGACCGGGGCGTCGCAAGACAGGATAGCGGCCTGGGCCACCATGTCATCCCACTCCTCGATCGAGGGCAAGCGCCAGTCGCCGGCCGCCGAACCATCGCTCAAACCGCAGGTCCCGGTGGCCAATCCCGCCGCCGCCTGGTTCGCCAGGCTCCAGGACTGTTCGCCAAAGCAATTCGCATCCTGCAGCCAGACCAGACCGCTCACCGTATCCGTCACGGTGCCGTTACCACAGACCTGATAACGGTTGACGTCGTCGTTATAGCAGGGACCGGCCGCCCGCGACCCGGCCGGGCCTTGCGGACCCATCGGGCCGGTCGCGCCGTCAGCGCCGGGAGCACCGTCAGCACCGGCGGCACCGTCAGCGCCGGGGGCACCGGGGGCACCGGGAGCGCCGTCAGCGCCCGCCAGCCCTTGCACACCCTGCGGACCAACCGGCCCGGTCTGATTCCAGTGGACCATGAACTCGCCTGAACTGCAGTGCGTGCGCGCCGGGTCAATCAAGCGGACCACCGGCAACAGCCTGGAGTAACACCCCCAGAAGACCCCGTCCGCGTCTGGAATCGCGGGTTGCGTTGGCCGCCCATAGTGGGCTTTCTCGCCCTGGTCGGGACTCGCGGCTTGCGCTTGCGGCAGCAAACCCAAGGCCGTCACTACCAAGGCGCTCTGAAGAAATCGATGATTCAGCATGGTTTTTGCCCCTGAACTGCGGTTGAGCTGATGACTTACGGCTGTGTGCGTCAAGCGTCGTACTACGGCAAGGGATTGATTCTCCAATCCCGTCAAGCGTTCTTTCTTATCGAAAACAGACAGTCAGGGAAGTGATGCTGGCGACCAACGGCGAGTACCACCTGACGAACGCACCGACCTAAGTATAGGCTAGCCGCTGCGGATAGCTGCGACGCAAATCGCAAAACCGTTTTTTCCGACCACCGGGCGCGAACGCCCGATCATCGGATCAGTGGTCGTCATCGGGGTGCAAACTGGGGTGCAAACTGCGACGCACGCTGGAGTCAGGCCGGGCGCCGGGGATATCCTATGGTGGGGTCGCCGGGACCAGTGCACCCCGGCGTCGGGGAGGGGCCGCGCGATGGCATTGCAGATCGAGTTCGAGGCCACGGGTCCGGACCTGGGGACCTTGCGCGTCCGCGGGCTGCCGCCGGTCGGCTCCGAGGTCCTGGTGGCGGTCCAGCGTCGCTTGGATGACCGCTACCTGACGCCCCACGGGCGCTGGGACGAGGCACCCCGTTGGTATCCCTGCGCGCGCCTGGGCGACGACGACTCGGCGACGCTCCGCTTCAGCGTCGGCGCGGCGCTGACCACGGGCCTTCGCGCGGCCACGGGTGACGCGCTGCGGGTGCATGTGCGACGCCGCGATTTCGCCGATTCCGGGCCGCTGGGGGGGCCGGTGCGAGCCCCCCGGACTGTCGCGCCGGACTGCGCGGCGACCGCCGCACCCCAGCTCGGGCCTGAGCCGGCGGCCGGGTCGGCGACCCCCGCTCCCGATCCGACCCTGGCCGACGCGAGACGCCCCGCCGACCGAGCCGCGGGCGACACGCCCGCGCCAGGTCGAGCAGGGCCGGGGGCGGCGTCCCCGCCGCCGCGCGCGGTAAGGCGCGTACCGCTTGCGGCCCCGGAATCGGTGGGGGCAGCACCGTCCTTGGTCGCGGCAACGCACGGCGGCCCGGGCGCCGCGGACCGCGCACCCGCCCGCGTCCGGACGCGGGGGCACTTGGCCGCGGCGGCACTGTCAATCGTCTGTAGCGGGGTCTTGCTCTGGTGGTATCTGGCCGCGCAGACCCGCGCACCGGTCCAGCCGCCAACCGGACCCACACCGGGGCCAAGCGCCGGGGCCCCGGTCGGCAAGGCACTCTTTCTGGAGTTGAAGGGCCAGGACCTGGCCCCGGCGGACCTCTTCGGCCACGCCGAACGGGTCGCGCAGGCGGGCGACTGTGAGGCCGCCATCGGGCTCTTCACCGACGCCGCCAAGCGTGATGCGACGCTCGCCCGGCGCCTGGGGCAGCGCTATGACCCGGGCGACTTTCAACCCAGGCCCTGCTTCGCCAAGCCCAACCCGGACAGCGCCCAGGTCTGGTACCAACGCGCGGCCGAGGGCGGCATCCCCGCGGCGCAGCGGCGCTACGCGCAACTGCTCCTGGCCGAGGCCGACGCGGGGCCCGTCTACCAGGACGCCATCGCGTGGCTGCGTAAGGCAGCGGCGGCCGGCGATACGCAGGCCGCCGACCAACTCGCGGCCCTGCAACAACGCTGAGCAGCCCGAGACGAGTCGTTGGCCGCAAATGAACGCAAACCGGAGTGCCACCGTGAAGCCTGTCACCCTGCGCCGCTCGCAGCGACCCGGACCCTGGCTGCCGGCCCTGCTGCTGGCCCTGCTGACCGTTGCCTGGGCCGCGTCGGCAGAACCGCTGCACCCGGCGGGCAAGCGCGACCTCTATGAACGGGTGCTGTCCCACCCGGGGGCCATGGTCGCCGCCACCCCGGGGAGCCCGGGCCGCGACCCGCTCAAGGCCCTGTCCCGACTCTATGTCTATGCCCGGGAAACGGCCGACGGGCAGGAGTGGCTGCGGGTGGGAACCGGGACGCGCGAGGAGAGCGTCCTGGGCTGGCTGCCGACACGCCAGACGACCCCCTGGCGGCAGCAACTCACCCTGGCCTTCACCAACCGGGGCGCCGGGCGCGCGCCGATGCTGTTTCTGCGCGGTGCGGATGACCTGCGGGCCATCCTCGACAGCCCCGCCCCGGGACCGGCCGCCGCGGCCCTGCGAGACGGCGTCGCGCAGGGCCGGCCGGACCCGCGGGTCCTGGCGGTGGAGCCCGCCAATTTCATCGACTTGCACCGCCATTTCTATCTGTTGCCGATCCTGGACTTCGGCGAGTACCGCGCCGCCACCGGCGACAAGGTGCGGGCGCTGAAGGTCGCCTCGGTGACCCTGCCCAACCCCGCCCCCAACCAGGGCCCGAGCGACCAGACGGCATCCGCGCCCCCCACCCCGGGGGCGCCGGCCGCACCCGGGATACCGACGCAGTACCGCGCCGCCGTCGTCTTCGTCATCGACTCCACCCTCTCCATGGGACCCTACATCGCCCAGACCAAGGCCGCGGTCGCACGCTTCTACCAACAGGTCCGATCGGCCGGGCTGCTCGATCGGGTCGCCTTCGGACTGGTCGCCTTCCGCGCCGCGTCGGGCGACCCCGCCAAGGCCGCGGGGCTCGAATTCATCGCCCGCACCTATGCCAACCCGGCCGAGATCAAGGATGGGCGCGATTTTCTCAAACGCGTGCGCACCCTCGACGAGGCGCGGGTCGCGACCGACCGGTTCGACGAGGACCCCTATGCCGGCATCCAGGCCGCGCTGGACACCCCCGACTGGCGACAGCGCTTCGCCGAGCGCCACATCATCCTGATCACCGACGCCGGGGCGCTCGACGGCTCCCAGCGCGACCCTGAAACCGGTCAGCGGGTGCAGTCCAGCACCGGGCTCGATGCCGCACGGCTGCGCAGCCTCGCCGGCGAGGCCGGGACCTCCATTGCCGTGCTGCATCTCCTCACCCCCGAGGCCCGCCGCCAGGGCAACACGGAGCCCGCCGCCGCCCAGTACCGCACCCTGTCGCGCAACGCCGTCAACCAGGAGACCGCCTATTTCCCGATCGACGAGGGCAGTGTCAGGGCCTTCACCGCGGCCATCGACACCTATGCCGGGCGCCTGATCGAGAACCTCGCGCGCCCGGCCGCGCCCGGCCAACCGCCGCCCGGCGCGGCCACACCCGCCGGCGCCGACCAGGCGGCGCAGATACGGGCCATCGTCGACAGCCTGGGCCACGCCGCCCGACTCGCCTATCTGGGTCAGGTCGAGGGGACCCGGGCCCCGGAGGTCTTCGAGGCCTGGATCAGCGACCGGGACTTCGCCGACCCCTCCCGCTACGCCGTGGACGTGCGGGTGCTCCTGACCAAGGATCAACTCTCCGACCTGCAACAGGTCTTGAAGGGGATCGTCGAGGCCGCCGAGGGCGATCTGAACGCCGCGGCCGGCACCCGCAGTTTCTTCGACCGCCTAAGCAGTGTCGCCGCCCGCTTCAGTGTCGACCCCCAGGCCGGCAGCCGCGACCAGTCCACCCGGCTCGCCGATCTCGGGCTCCTGGGCGAATACCTCCAGGGCCTGCCCTACAAGAGCGACGTCCTGGCCCTGACCCAGGACACCTGGACCCGCTGGGGCGCCATGCGCCAATACGAATTCATCGACCAATTAAACAAGAAGATCCGCCGCTACGGGCTTTATTATGCCGACCAGGACAAATGGGTCGACTTGGCGCAGAGCGGCGGACGCGACCAATCCGAGCTGGTCTATCCCATTCCGCTCAACGACCTTCCATAGGTGACGAGTCAGGAACCAGTTAAACACAAACACAAACGTTGTCGTTCTCGTTCTCGTTCTCGTTGTCGTTGTCGTTGTCGTTGTCGTTGTCGTTGTCGAGATTCTAGTAGCACCCCGGATTCTCTCGCATGCCTTGATCATTATTCCGGCCACCTCGAGGGTGACATCCGTCGCGGCCTGGGGGCCGCTCCTACGCCGTAGGAGCGGCCCCCAGGCCGCGACGGGTGGCCGCAAGTACGCGTGGCCGGAGTTATGATCAAGGCCCTCTCGCACGCAACATTGCATCGCGTCTCCGATTACGATTACGATTACGATTACGATTACGACAACGACAACGACAACGACAACGACAACGACGCTAACAGAAATCTCTAATGGACTTGTTTAACTTATTAGTGAACCGTTCCCAGACGTCGGTTCTTCGCGGACCAACTGCTGGAATCCGGTTGACGCATGGGCCACCGCGCGGGGACACTGCAGCGCTCGGGCTTACCTCTTTTCCAACCTTGCGCCGGAGACCACTCAGATGCCGAAGCTCCACCTTGGGGGATTGCTGCTCTTCTGCGCCCTGGCGCTCGGGGTTCACCCCGCCGCGGCCACGGACCGGGACGCGATGCGGGCGGCGCTGCAGCAGATCGCCGACGACTACCTGAGCACCAGGGGCGAGCCCGAACACATCTCGGCGGTGTCGATCAGCGTGCTGCTGCCGGGCGGGCAGGACAATCTGAACGTCGTCGCCGGACGGGTGGCACGCGCGGCAGACGCGGCGCCGGTGACGCCCGCGACACTGTTTCAGATCGGCAGCATCACCAAGTCATTCACCTCGGCGGCGCTGCTGCAACTCCAGGCAGAGAAAAGGCTGCGCATCGACCAGCCGCTGGGCGAACTGCTGCCCGAATATCCGGCCTGGAAAGAGGTGACCCTGCGTCGGCTGCTCCACATGACGAGCGGAATCCCGGGCTACGACAATAGCCCCGCCATGTTGAAATCCATGGCCGCCGTGGGGCTCGACCGGCACTGGACGCCCCCGGTGCTGGTCGGTTTTGCCGATCCGACCTACCCCGACGCCATGACGCCGACGACCGGTTGGAACTATTCCAATACCAACTACATCCTTGCCGGCATGATCATCGAGCGGGTGACCGGCCACCCCTATGCGCTGGAGATCACGGAGCGCTTCCTGGGTGAGCGTCTGGGGCTCACCGCCACCTATTACAGCCCCGACACCTATCCGGACACCGTCACCGCACGCCTGGCGGCGGGCTATTTCTGGAGCCGTGATCCGGAAAACGCCGGGCTGGCGAAGCTGCTGGGCCGCGATGTCAGCCGGATGGACATGTCCTGGGCGGGGGCCGCGGGCGGCATCGTCGCGACCCCGCGGGACGTGACCCGCTGGGTTGCCGCGCTCTACCAGTCCCCGCTGCTGGCGGCCCCCGAGCGCGAGGCCCTGCTCTCCATCGTCTCCAATAAGACCGGCCAGCCGATCGCGGCGACCTCGGCCGCCGATCCGCTCGGCTTCGGCCTCGGGGTTGCCCAGTTCACCAAGGCGCTCATGGGCACGGGCTGGTACTATCAGGGTGAGACACTGGGATTTCGCGTGCTCTATGTCTATATCCCGGCGGACGGCATCATCTTTGCCGTGGGGCTGAACAGCCAGCCGTCGGACGCCGAGAACAAGGCCGGCGACCTGATCACGAACATTCACGCGGCGGTGGCGGCCCACCGCTGACCTCAGCGATGCTTCGCCTTAAACCGACCAGTCACAGGCCACAAGCCACAAGCCACAAGCCAGGCATCGACAACCGTGCCGGCTGGTTGTAAATAGACAGGATTAACAGGATTTCGCAGGATTTACAGGATTTCCGGAGGTGCCGATGACTGCAATCGCAACGTTCTTATCCTGTTAATCCTGAAAAATCCTGTTAATCCTGTCCAATTTTTCTCTACTTGTTTGATCGTCGATGTATTTTCGGAAAGCCTATCGGGTCTGCGGCATGGACCGATGACCTGGCCGCCGCAATCATCAGGCCCGATAATGCCGCACGCCGATTGCCGTCCTTTGGCCCCGCACCCCACCACCCGGATACCGCTTGCCATGCCCCTGCGCACCCTGCTGCCCGCCCTGCTGCTGATACCGATCCTGGCCTCTCACACAGCGGCGGCGGCGCCGGAGGCCGGCTACCTGGGCGTCGCGGTCTGCGGCGAGTGCCACGCCAAGGAACGCGACCTGTGGCGCGACTCCTTTCACGATCGGGCCATGAAGGAGCCGACGGACAAGACGGTACTGGGTGACTTCAAGGACGTGCAATTCACCGCCCACGGGGTGACCTCACGCTTCTTCAAGCGCGACGCGCGCTTCTTCGTCCGCACCGACGGCCTCGACGGGACGCTCAAGGACTACCCCATCCGCTACACCTTCGGCTGGTATCCGCTCCAGCAATACCTGATCGAGTTCCCCGGCGGACGCCTGCAAAGCCTCGGCATCGCCTGGGACAGCCGCCCCCAGGACCAAGGCGGCCAGCGCTGGTTCCATCTCTACCCGAACGAGAAGATGGACCACCGCAACCCGCTGCACTGGACGGCGCCCGACCAGACCTGGAACTACCAGTGCGCCGACTGTCACTCCACTGACCTCAAGAAGGGGTATGACGCCGAGCGCCACGTCTACGACACGCACTTCGCGGAGATCAACGTCGCCTGCGAGGCCTGCCACGGCCCCGGCTCCCGCCACGTCGCCTGGGCCCAGGCGGCAGTCGCCGCCAAGGCGTCAGGCACGGGCCCGACGCCGCCCGCCGCGCCTGCTGATCCGACCCTGGGCCTGCTGGTGGACCTGAAGGACCGCGACGGCGGCCAGTGGCAGACCGACCCCGCGACCGGCAAGCCGGTCCGCACGGTGCCGCGCAAGAGCCAAACGCAGAACGAGACCTGCGCCCGCTGCCACTCCCGGCGCGGACGCATCTGGGACGAACTGACCCCCGGCGAGCCCCTGCACCAGGGGTTCCGGCTCGCCCTGCTGTCACCCTCCCTGTACTTCCCGGATGGTCAGATCAAGGACGAGGACTATGAGTACGGCTCCTTCATCCAGAGCCGCATGTATCACCAAGGCGTGGTCTGCTCGGACTGCCACGAGCCCCACAGCCTGAAACTCAAGGCCGCGGGCAACGCCGTCTGTACCCGCTGTCACCAGGCCGACCGCTACGACGACCAGACCCATCATCACCACACCCAGGGCGGCACCGGTACCGCCTGCATCGCCTGCCACATGCCCCGGCGCCTCTACATGGTGGTGGACCCGCGTTTCGATCACAGCCTGCGGGTGCCGCGCCCCGACCTGTCCGAGAAGCTCGGCACCCCCAACGCCTGCAACGCCTGTCACCAGGATAAGGACGCCGCCTGGGCCGCCGCCGCGGTGGCCGGCTGGTTCCCGGACCCGGCCCGCCGCGGCCCCCACTTCGGCGAGGCCCTGCACGCGGCCGACACCGGCGCGGCGGACGCCCCGGCGCGCCTGCTCGCCCTGGCCGGTGACCCGGGCCAGCCTGCCATCGCCCGCGCCAGCGCCCTGGAGCGGCTCCATGAACGCCCAAGCCCGGACGCCATGCTGACGCTGCCCCGTCTGCTCAAGGACCCGGACCCGCTGGTGCGCGCCGCCGCCGTGCGCTACCTCGATCTCACTGACCTGCGCACCCGCACCGAACAGGCCTGGCCCCTGCTCACCGACCCCGCACGCACCGTGCGCCTGGAGGCGACCCGGGTGCTGGCGCCGCTCGCCACCCAAACGATGGGCGCGGAGCTGGCCGGTCAGTTGGACAGCGCCCTGCAGGAGTATGTGGCCGCCGAGAGCGTCAACGCCGACCGCCCCGAGGCCAATCTGAACCTGGGCCTGATCGCCCTCACCGCCGGGGAGTCGGAGGTCGCCGAGCGCGCCTACCGCGAGGCCCTCGCCCTGGACCCGCGCTTCATCCCCGCCCATGCCAACCTGGCCGACCTCTACCGCGGCCAGGGCCGGGAGGCCGAAGCCCAGGCGCAACTGCGCGCCGGCCTTGCGGTCGACCCCGATAGCGCCGACCTGCACCACGCGCTCGGCCTGTCACTGGTGCGGGCCAAGCGCCTGGAGGCGGCCCTGAGCGATCTGAAGCGCGCGGTGGAACTCGCACCCGCCAACACCCGCTACGCCTATGTCTACGCCATCGCCCTGGACGGCGCCGGCCACACCGCAGAGGCCCTGCCGATCCTGGCGGCCGCCGCCGAGCGCGACGCGGCCGACACCGCGTTGCTGGTCGCCCTGGTCCAGTACCACGCCAAGCTCGGGCAACGCGAGGCCGCGACCGCCTGGCTGGACAAGCTGGCCGCCGTGGCGCCGGGGGACCCGGTGGTCGAGGAGTTACGGGGTTCTTTGCGACAGCCGTGACCGCGCGAGTGCCCTGAGAGCGCGGACATTTTGTCGGCGAGCATGCATAGCGGGGGTGGCCGCACCCCACCCGCCGACTTGAAGTCTCTGGCACAGAGAGCCGCGTCCGGCTTACCATAGCCGACCGGCACCATGCGCCCACGCATCACCCAGGGATAAGATCCTGAGAGGATAGGAAAAATGCGCTTTGACTTCCGCGACACCCTTCTTTATTCATAAACTCAGTCCAGATGTCAAATGCCGCTCACTGCGTTACCCCCTGTTGTGCTCGCAAACTATGAGACGCGCGAGTGGCATCATGCCAGTGCGATCCTCGAACGAGACTTCCCTGCGGAATGGAACGATATCTGCGACGTTCTCTCCCGCTTCCGACTTTGCCATAGCTTTATTGCCTCAGGAGGGGGAAACAAATCTCAGGTTTCCAATTGGATCGACACCCAGCTATATGCGAAGCAGTGGGTGGAAAAGAAATTCGCCACCTCGGTCGTTGTCGACGGCACCGCGATCGACAGTCCAACCCACGCAGTAGACTGCTACAAGAATCGCGTGGCATTGGAGATCGAATGGAACAACAAAGACCCATTCTTCGATCGTGATCTCAACAATTTCCGACTTCTTTTCGACCTGCGAGTAATCTCGGTTGCTGTCATCATTACGCGATGCGATTCGTTGCAGAATATTTTTTCCAATTTGGGACGCGGAAGCAGCTATGGGGCATCAACGACGCATATGAGTAAACTGCTGCCGAAGATCGAGGGAGGCGGCAGCGGCGGTTGCCCACTGCTCGTTTTTGGGATTAGAGACACCCTATATGACCAAAGTTGTTAGTATTACCGGGCCAACCCCCGGTGAGGACCTGTTGTCGAAGGTGGATGAGCTTTATTCCACCATCCTCGCCGACCCCCCGTGGCAGTTCCAGAACCGCACCGGCAAGATGGCGCCAGAACACAAGCGCCTCCTCCGCTACCCGACTATGGCCGTCAATGAAATCATGGCTCTGCCGGTGCAGGAGATCGCCGCCGAGCGCAGTCACCTGTATCTGTGGGTCCCCAACGCCCTGCTTGCCGAGGGCCTGCGCGTCATGGCCGCCTGGGGCTTCACCTATAAGTCGAACCTGATCTGGTATAAGGTCCGCAAGGACGGCGGACCGGATGGGCGCGGCGTGGGCTTCTATTTCAGAAACGTCACCGAGATGATCCTGTTCGGCGTGCGCGGCGGTATGCGGACCCTGGCGCCGGGACGACGGCAGGTCAATTTGCTCTCGACCCAGAAGCGTGAGCACTCGCGCAAGCCGGACGAGATCTTCGACATCATCGAGCGCTGTTCCCCCGGCCCCTATCTGGAGCTCTTCGCCCGCTTCGAGCGCAACGGCTGGGATCAGTGGGGCAATGAAGACGTGGAGCGCAACTCCTTTCACGGTGTGGCCCTGCGCACCGGCCACACCGAACCGCAGTTGCGCCCGCTGGAAACGCCAGCGGCCTATCGCGGCAAGGCGTGAGCCGCTTCCCGCTAAAGCGTCGACCTCCGGTGGCGGACCCAAACCGAAGCCCGAAGCTTTACCGTGAAAGATTGTCCTTGTCGTTGTCGTTGTCGTAATCGAGGTTATCGTAACGCCCTGGATCCTCTCGCACCCCAAATTGCATCGCTTCTCCGACAACGACAACGACAACGAACAAATGAACGAGGGCTAATCCGCGTCCCCTGCGCCCTCCCCCAACCACCCCTGCAACGCCTTGATCAGCCCCTCCGCCTGGGCGCGGCTGGAGATGTTGAATTTGGATTGCTGGCGGTATTCGCCGGCGCGCTTCTGGTAGCGGCGGATGGTGAATTTGTCCGGGCCATAGACCTCCTTGGCCTTGTCCCAGTCCTGATAGCGGAAGATGATGGTGGTCCAACTGCCCTTGGACAGGATCACCTTGTCCAGTTCCTTGCTGGTCTCGATACCGTCTTCCGTGTAGGAAACGGTCAGGTCATCCACTGTTTCTGCCATCGCTGTCTCTCCCAAGGGTTGGGGCGCCGCACCGCTCAGGGGCGGGCGCCGGATTGTTGCAGTGCCGTCTGGATGTCGGCAGTATTGGGTTGCCTGGGGTCGCGGGCACGGGCCAGCGCGAGCGCCGTCCGACCGGCCCCATCGGGGCGGTTGACGTCGGCCCCGCGGGCGATCAGCCGTTTGACGGTCTCCAGGTGGCCCAGATTGACCGCCAGATGCAACGGCGTGCGGCCCTGGGCGTCGGGCCGGTTCAGGTCGGCCCCGCGGCGCAGCAGGAAGTCGACACTGTCGCGGTCCCAGACCCCGGCGTGCACCAGGGTGACCAGCATCGCCTGGGCCTCCAGCGGGGCACCCAACTGCACCAGCAGGACGGCGACCTGGGTCCTGCCATGGGTCAGGGCCAGTTCCAGGGGGGTGCGGCTGGCGCTGTCGCGGGCCGCCAGGGTAGCCCCATGGTCCGCCAACTCACGCACAATGGCGACCTGACCGGCCCGGGCGGCGAGGTGCAGGGGCAGGTCGCCGTTGCCGTCGCGCTGATTCAGGTCAGTCCCGGCGGCGATGTGCCGTCTGATCTGGTCCAGATCGCCTACCTGAACCGCCCGGTGCAGATTGACGGTCGGCGGCGCGGACCAGCCGCAGCCCGCCGCCAGGGCCGCCAGGAGCGGCAGCGCCCACAGGAGCGCCGGGAGCGGAGCCGACAGGTAGGATGGTTGACGCATGGGCTCGGGTCGGTTGAACGGGTCACTGGGGCGGCGGACGGGATGGTAAACGGCAGGGGTACGGACCCGCAACCCGGGAAGACTGGGGTGCGCTCGTGTTAGCCTGTCGATCCGGCCGCGGGCCTGCCACGTCGGCGGCCACGCGGTTCAACCACGCCCACCGAACTCTCCGACAGCCAATCCATAATGATCTGGAAATTCCTGCTGACCGCCGCGGTGGTGCTCGCCGCCTTCTTCTTCATCCGGCAGCGGCTGCGCGGCACCGGTCGGCCCCTGGCCGACGGAGCGCCGCGGCCCGCGCTGCTGCCCGCCGGTGCAGTCCGCTGGGCCGCCTATGGCGTGGTGGCGGTCATGCTGCTCGGCAGCGGATGGTACCTGTACCGCGGCTGGGCACTGGGCGATCAGGTGGTTGAGGTCCAGGTGGTCAACGCCAACACCGGGGCCATTACGCGCTACCAGGCGCACCGACGCGACATCGAGGGCCGCGTGGTCCGCACCCTGGACGGGCGCGAGCTGCGGCTGGCAGACGTGGAGCGGATGATCGTGACCAAGGAGGGTCAGGGCTTCTGACCGGGCGGCGCCCGACCCGCAAGCCGCGCCGGTTCCCGTAGGGTCCGCTGCGCGGACCAACGACCCCGCAAACCGCTGAGCGAGACCACGGGACGGTCTGCCCTTGAAGACAAGGTCCACCCTGGAGACCCCCCACATGTCGGAGAAAAGCCGTCTGATCGGCCTGGTGTTGCTGGTCATCCTCTACCACGGCGGGCCGGCCCGTGCCTGCTCCCCGGCCGCTTTCGTCGTCGCCATCGATGTCGGGCACTCGCTGCGCAGCCCGGGCGCCATCAGCGCGCGCGGCGTGCCCGAGTTTCGGTTCAATCGCGACCTGGCCGCGGCGGCGGCCGACGCGCTCGCGGCCGGCGGGTTCCGCAAGCGCTTTGTGATCAACGCCGACGGCGCTGCCCGCTCGCTGCGGGGGCGCACGGACGAGGCGGCACGGCGCGGGGCCGACCTGTTGCTGTCGATCCATCACGACTCGGTGCAGCCGCGCTATCTGTCGAAGTGGACCCTGGATGGCGTCACCCGAGCCTATAGTGATCGCTTTCGCGGCTTCTCGCTATTCGTTTCCGCCAAGAATCGCCAACCCGAACGCAGCCGGCGGTTCGCCGAACTGCTCGGGCGCTCGCTCACGGCACGGGGGCTGACGCCGACCCTGCACCATGCCGAACCGATCGCGGGCGAGCACCGGCCCCTGCTCGATGCCGGGCTCGGCCTCTATCGCTTCGACGACCTGGTGGTGCTCAAGGGGGCCGCCATGCCGGCGGTGCTGTTGGAGGCCGGGGTGATTCTGAACCGCGATGAGGAGTCACTGCTGGCCCAGGGCGCCTACCAGCAACGGATCGCGGCGGCGATCCTCGCCGCGGTGCAAGACTACTGCGACGCATTGCCGCCCGGGTAATCCTTGAAAGAGCGGTCAGTTTTCAGCTTTCAGCAGTCAGCAGTCAGCAGTCAGCAGTCAGCTTCGGGTTTCAAGAGTTTTCAGGCGCCCGGCAGGTCACGCCCGTGGCGCCGCGACGGCTCGTAGGGTGCTGATGCACATTTGGCTGCCGGCTGGTCGCTGCCGGCTGACCGCTGACGGCTGACCGCTGACCGCTGACCGCTCTTTCCCGGAGAGTCCTCAATCCCCGGCATCCATCAGCGACTCGGCCCAGGCGCCCAACTGATCGAGGACCTGGCGCTTGGCGGGGTCGGCGGCATGGGTCTGCGCCAGCGCGGCAAGCTGGGCCTCATACTGGTCCAACTGGATGCTGCCGCCGGCCTGGGGGTCGGTGAGGCGGGTCAGGCGCCAGGCGTCCCACTCCTCGCGCTCCTCTGGACTCAGGGTCTCGGGCCAGTTGCGTGCCCGGTAGCGAAAGAGCATCCGCGGCAGCCGCGGGTCGGCAAAGCGGGGATTGGCCGCGGCCAGGTCCGCAGGGGCCAGGGCGCGGACGCGCTCCAGGGTCCGGCGATCGGCATCCGACAGGAAGCCGCCGGAATAGAGCATCAGGTCCGGGTCGGTCAGTGACTGGCCGCTTGGCCCGTCGGGCACCGGCTGATGCGCCGCCTGAACGCGCGCGCGGATGGCGGCGGCCTGCTCCCTGACGCGCTGCGCCCGGCGCACGACCTGGGCCGGGTCGATGGACCAGCGCGCCGCTGCCGCCGCCGTCAGGGTCTTGAGCGGGGCCAGCACGGGGGAGTGATTGACCTGGACTGTCTTGAGCGGGATACGCTCGACCCCCGTCGGCAACTGGGCGCTCGGGGTGAAGAGCCGCCGGCGCAGTTCCTCCACCGACAGATCCAGCAACAGGTCCGGGTCCGCGCGCAGGTCCAGACAGATGACGCCGTTGCCGTTGGTCGGGTGCTGGGCTACCGCGACCACCGGGGCGATGCACCCCAGGGCGGCCGGGAAGCGGGCTGAGGCGTGCACCAAGGGCTCGCCCTTCTCCAGCATTGTGCGTACCTGGCGCTTGTCGCGCAGGGTCAGGGCGTAGTCGTAGAGGCGGGGCTGGGCCCGGCGCAGGAGTCGGGCGAGCGCGATCGTCGCCTGCACGTCGATGAGGGCATCGTGGGCACCGGCGTGCGGGATGGCGTTGGCCTCGGTCAGGTCTTCCAATCGGAAGGAGACGGTGCCGTCGTCGCGCAGCGGCCAGGCGAGGCCTTCCGGGCGCAGGGCCTGCGCCAAGCGCAGGATGTCGATCAGGTCCCAGCGCGAATTGCCGTTCTGCCACTCGCGGGCATAGGGGTCGCGCAGGTTGCGGTAGAAGAGGTGGCGGGTGACCTCGTCGTCGAAGCGCATGCTGTTGTAGCCGGTCCCGCAGGTGCCGGGGACACTGAGCACGTCCGCGATGGCGGCGGTGAACTCGGCCTCGATCAAACCCTTTTCATCGGCCAGTTGGGGCGTGATGCCGGTGACCAGACAGGCCTCCGGCTGGGGCAACAGATCCAGCGCGGGCCGGCAGTAGAGCACCAGAGGCTCGCCGACCGGATTGAGTTCCGCGTCGGTGCGCTGCCCGGCGAACTGGCAGGGGCGATCCCGCCGCGGGTCGACGCCCCAGGTCTCGTAGTCGTGCCAGTAAAAGGTCGCGGCCACTCGCACCTCACCCGCCCCCTTGAGGACGATCGGTCATGTGTTATACCAGCGCACCCGCGCCGGACACCTAGTCCCTGCGCCGGATCGAGAAGCAGTCAGACCAAGGGTCCGCCGCCCCTCACAGCCCATCCAACCCACGCCGCACCCGCGGGCGGCGGACCCTGGCGGACCCTGCTAGAGCTTTTCCTTGATACGGGCGGCCTTACCGGTAAGCCCGCGCAGGTAGTAGAGCTTGGCGCGGCGCACGTCACCGCGGCGCTTGACCTGGATCTCGGCGATCACCGGGCTATAGGTCTGGAACACCCGCTCCACCCCCTCGCCATGGGAGATCTTGCGCACCGTGAAGGCGGAGTTCAGCCCGCGGTTGCGCTTGGCGATGACCACGCCCTCGAAGGCCTGGAGACGCTCACGCTCGCCCTCCTTCACCTTGATCTGAACGACCACGGTATCGCCGGCGGCGAAATCCGGAACCTCTCGGTTCATCTGCTCGGCATCGAGCGCCTGTATGATATTGCTCATGGTTTCCTAAGCTCCTGTGCTAACCCCAACCCGGCAGTTCGGCGGGCCTGGATAAATTCATCGAGCAGCGCCTGATCCTCTGGACCCAGGCCCCGCCGCGCCAATAGTTCCGGCCGCTTGAGCCAGGTCCGCCCGAGCGCCTCGCGGCGGCGCCAGCGCGCAATCGCCGCGTGGTCACCGCCGATCAACACCGGCGGCACCGACCGACCCGCCACCTGCTCCGGGCGGGTGTAGTGAGGGCAATCGAGCAGCCCGTCCGTGTGCGAATCCTGCGCCGCGGACTGGGCGTGACCCAAGGCCCCCGGCAGCAGCCGGATCACCGCGTCCATGACCACCATGGCCGCCAGTTCACCGCCGCTCAATACGTAGTCACCGATGGACCACTCCTCGTCCACCTCATGCTCGATCAACCGCTCATCGATCCCCTCGTAGCGGCCCGCCACCAGAATCCAACCGCCGGCCAGGGCCAACGCACCCATCGCCGCCTGATCGAGCAGACGCCCCTGCGGCGAGAGGTAGGCGACCCGACTCCCCGGCGCCTGGGCCCGGGCGGCGCCGATCGCATCGCGCAGCGGCTCCACCTTCATCACCATCCCGGGGCCGCCGCCATAGGGGCGGTCATCGACGGTGCGGTGGACATCGTGGGTATAATCCCGCGGGTTCCAGAGGTGCAGTTCGGCGATGCCCCGGGTCAGGGCACGGCCGGTCACCCCTTGATCGAGCAGGATGCGGAAGAGGTCCGGCAGCAGGGTGACCACATCAAAACGCATGGGGCACTCCACTGACCCGGGTCCGCCGCGGGCGCATGCCCGTCAGAAGTCCGGGTCCCAGTCCACCTGGATCAGCCGGCGCTCGAAGTCCACGGCCCGGACCACCGCGTCCCAGGTGAAGGGCAGCAGGCGCTCACGCTCACCGACCACCACCAGGACATCGTTCGATCCGGTCGAAAACAGGTGGCTCACCTGCCCCAGCGCAACCCCTTCCAGGGTCTCGACCGCCAGCCCCTCCAGGTCGATCCAGTAGAACTCGTCCGCCTTGGGCGGGGGCAGCCGGTCGCGGGTGACCGCGATCTCCTGACCCACCAGGGCCGCGGCCTGGTCACGGTCGTCACAGCCCTCGAGCCGGACCACCACGCCCTTGCCGTGCGCCCGACCCTCCGCCACCCGGCGCGGCGTCGGCGCGGTGCCGAGCAGCCAGGGCGAATAGCGCAGGATACCCTCCCGCGGCGCGGTCTCGGAGAAGACCTTGACCCAACCGCGGACCCCGTAGACACCATCAATGTGTCCGAGGACCAGGCGTTGCCCGCCCGGCCCTGACCCGTCAGGGGCATCCTCAGGCATGATCAGTGTGACCCAGGGGAGACTTGGCGTTGCAGATGAGAGACTTGGACGACCGGACGCGACCTTCAGGCCGCGGCCGGGAGCGCCGCCGCGGCCTCGCGAGCGGCCTGCCGCAGGAGCTGGCGCACGCGATCGGTGGGCTGGGCACCCTTGCCGATCCAGTGCTCGGCACGGGCGCGGTCGACCCGCAACGGCACCTCGCCGCCCTTGGCGGTGGGGTTGAAGAAGCCGATGCGCTCGATGTAGCGCCCGTCGCGGGGCGAGCGGATATCGGTAACCACTATCTGGTAGAAGGGGTGCTTCTTGGCACCGCCGCGAGTCAAACGGATCGTGACCATGGTCTGTCCTAGCTAGAGACGAATGGCCCCCCAAACAGCGACCGGAATCCGTCGGATCCCGGGCAGGTCCCGTTGGGGTCCTGTTCAGAAGGTGGGCGCGTGAAAAAAACGGTGCGCAGGCGGCCCCGCAGCAAACGCGTAAGTATACAGAAATCCGGGCGTGACGGAAGCCTGTATCGGCGAGCGCCTAGGATGGGCAGGGCGAGCGCGATGCCCATCGTCGACCTGAAGCCGCGGGACAGGCACTGCGTGCGGGTCCGCGTCGCGCCGATCCCGCGGTCGCGGGGGCCTTCGCGGCAGTCCCGACCCGCGCCAAGGGAACCCTACGAAACCCGACCAACCGACCAACGCATCTTGTCAACCCACAAAATCCCGGCTATCGTCAGTCTCGCCCCCCGATATCGGATCGACGGTGTGCCAAATCCGATGAACGGCGCGGCGATCTGGAATGCGGCGCCGCAAGACGATAAGCCCCCAGCGCACAGAGCCCTGTTCGGCCGCCCCCCAAGGCGCAGTCCCTATCTGACTCTCACGGAGGCATTGCACCATGAAAATCGTTCGTCTGTTCGGCCGCTTGACGGCCCTGCTGCTGGGTGCCTACGCGGCCGCCGGCCCGGCGCAGCCCTTTACCGACACGACCGCCTTTCTCAACGCCCTTCCGGGACCTGCCGGGGTCCTCGCCTTCGACGGTCTGGCCGGCGGGAGCGACCTCTCGGGGGCCACCCTGAACGTCACGGGCGGGCCCGGTACCGGCATCCGGTTCCCCGACTCGGTGCTGGATTGGCAGGGCGCGACCCTGCGGCTGCAGGTGGTCGGGGACAATCCCACCAGTTCCCCTGCCAACTCGCTCGGCGTGGACGATCCCGGGAATTTCAATTCGATCAGCGGCGGGACCTTCATCGACCTGGGCCTGACGGCACCGGTCAGCGCCGTCGGGCTGTCTTTCATTACGCCCGATGACCTGTCCGACGACGACATCCGGCTGATCGCCGGCAATGAGACGGCCTCGCTGCTGGTCGACGACCGCACCCTCGTCGGGACCTTCGGCGGCAACCCCTACTACGCCTATTTTCTCGGCATCGTCGCAGGCAGCGGATTCAACTCCGCCAGCATCCGCTACGGCGCCGGCACGGGCGGCGCCTTCTTCTTCAACGCGGACGACCTGACGCTGGCCGCGGCGCCGCTACCCGGCACGCCACTGTTGATCTTGGGCGGGGCCCTCGCCGCGCTGCCGCGGCGTCAGCGTTCATCCCGGCCCTCGGTACGACGGGGCCGCAGCTGCGCGAGCGCGCCCTGACCGCTCCCGTCCGCGACCCCAAGGCCCCCGTTCGCGCGCGATGGGCGCGGACGGCGCGGCCCCGGCACGACCCGCGGTGACGCGTTGCCGGGGTGATTGTTATTCATCCGTCATCGCCGCTTGTGGAGAAACCGACATGACCAGCCAGCATTCCATTACCTCAGGTATCGCCGCCCTCGCCCTCCTCATAGGCGGTCCGGCCTGGGCGCAGACCCGCCCGACCCTGCAGGGCCTGCAGAATCAGCTCAACAACACCTATACCCGCCAACAGGTGAACAACCTGGTGCGCACACCCGATCCGGCCTGCGCCGACAACGCCAATCGCTATGTCGACTGCCTTAACGGTACGGTCACGGACACCGTCACCGGCCTGATCTGGCTCAAGCAGGCCGATTGCCTGGGCACCGCGACATACGCCGCCGCCATGAGCGCCGCCGCGACCCTGCAGAGCGGGGAGTGCGGATTGACGGACGGGTCGCGGCCGGGGGATTGGCGCCTGCCCACGTCAGAGGAATGGAAGAGCACCCTGTTTCCGGGACCGGATTGCAAATCACCGAGCCTCACCGACACCGCCGGGACCGGATGTTTCGCGGATGGGGCCAAGCCCTTCACCGGTGTTCAGACCGACGTCTATTGGTCGGCAACCGCCAACCTGGCCCGGCCGGCCACCGCCTGGAGCAACGATCTCCACTATAGCGAGGAGACCTCGCTCGCCCTGAATGGAGAATCGAGCGTCATCGCGCGGGACAAGACCGCAACCCACCGGGCCTGGCCGGTGCGCGGTGCGGCGAGCAGCCAGCCGGTCTACGAAGACTTCATCATCCGCGCTCAGGTCAGCGAAGGGACCAGCCTGGCAAGCGGCGCCAAGGCGCTGGTGGCGGAGTATTTCCTGAGCCGCGGCACGGTGCCGACAAATAATTCGGAAGCCGACTTCGGCTGGGTCCCAACCACCATTGTGACTCAGGTGTCCATCGACAACGGCCGGATCGACATCACCTACGGCAACGAGGCGAACGCCGCCATTACCGGCAAGGTCCTGTCGCTGACCCCTTATGACGCTTCGGGTGGGGTGGCTTGGCGCTGCGGCAACGCCCCGGCACCCGGCGGAGACTTGCTCGGCACCGGCACCGGCGGCCCGGTGGCGGAATATCAGCCGACCTCGATCGACAACAAATATCTGCCTCCGAGCTGCCGTCCTTGAACGAAGGCCCGCGCCCCGCCCCCGCCGCCGGGAGCGGGGCGCGCGGGCTTACTTGGGTTGCGGACCTTCCTCGGGTTGCGGACCTTCCTCTTTCCCGGTCGCCTGCAACTGTTCCAGCGCCTCTTGCTGCAACTGTTGCAGCTTGGGCTCCAGCGTCATCATGCGCTCCTGCACCAGTTCCATGGTGTTCTGCATGACCAGCGGCATCTTGACAATCACCGCGTGCCCCGCATCCGACTTATAGAAGGCGATCATGCCGTCGACCTCGGGCTGGGTGAAGGTCTTGGTATAGACCGCAATGAACAGCGGCTCCAGCACGCCCCAGCCCATTTCCTGCCTGAAGAGCGCGGTCGCCTTGGCCCCCATCTCATCCACGACCTTCTGTTGCGGCGGCGTCAGGTCCTCGCTGCCGAAGGCCTCCTGCATCGCGGACTGCATCGCGGATTCGACCTGTCCGGGGACACCTTCGACGAGCTTGCGTGACTCGGTGAGGGTGAGCAATTCCTTGACCGAGGCCTCGGTCGGCGCCGGCACAGCGGGGGCGGGATCGGCGGCGTTGACCGCCTGGGTCGCAATGAGGGCCAACAGCAGGACCCGCGGGAGCATTGACATGGCACTTCCTTCGTAAGGTGACGAGCGGTGGGAACAGGGGAGGCGCGGCACGCTAGCAGCCCGGGTTCGCCAAGTCAAGGCCACGCGCAAGGTCTGGATGCCGATCGGGAGTTGCTTGCCGCTCAAGTTTGCATGTCCAGAACGGGCCGGGGCTTCCCTGACGCCAGACGTTCATAGACCTGGCTGCCGAGCCAGCGCGAGACCAGCTCCTGCATCTCCGGTTTGCCCATGTACTCGGTGAACAGCGCCTCATTCAGGTCCATCCGTTCGACAAACAGGGACTCCAGCACCTGGCGAAACACCAATTGAAACTTGTCCAGCGAGTTGATCTGCGCGGCCTGTTGCAACGCCTCGCTGCGGCCGGCGGCCGCCGCGATCTGATCAAAGAACAGTTGATCCGCCTCGTTGAGATCGCCGCCGAAGCGCTGGTTGATGATGTCAATCAGGCGTGAGAGCGCGACCTGCTCCTCACGCACCATACCGGAGCCGACCTCGCGCGGTCCAGCGAGCGGCCTGACATAGCCTTCGTTCAGACTGATGGAGCCCTCGCTGATCTTCTGGAGCCGGTAGTAGTCGAGGTCCACTTCCTCATCGAACTGATAGGCAGCGCCGCTCTTGCGTTTGGGCAGTTTCAGCGCCAGATAACGCAGATAGGTGTACAGCTTCTCCAGATCGCTGTCCTGATAGGGAATCACCTGACTGAGAAAGCTGTACAGGTTGCGCAACGCCTGTGACTTGCCGCGCCACAGTTCCGCCTCGTCTTCATCGGCGTTCTGCAAGTGCCTGAAGCGCTCCACGGCCTGATCCAGGATCGCGTTCATCGCCTTGTGGTCGCCGGGGCTTTGCCGCCGCTTGGGGGCGAAGAACACCAGCGCGAACGCTTCCACCTCGGTCTGAAGATAAATCCCGGAGGCGTCGAGTTGCGCCTTGACCTCATAGAGCCGGTCCGGGTCGACCGTCTCACCCATCACCGCGCCATCGTAATACTGCCGGAAGGCCTCGGCAATCTCGGCCGGGTCATTGACGAAGTCCAGGACGAAGGTATCATCCTTCAGCGGGTGCGTGCGGTTCAGTCGGGACAAGGTTTGTACCGCCTGGATACCGGCCAGGCGCTTGTCAACATACATCGTGTGCAGCAGGGGCTGGTCGAATCCCGTCTGGTACTTCTCGGCCACCAGCAACACGCGGAAATCCGCCTGCGCGAAGGTCTCCGGCAGTTCCTTTTCTTTGATTCCGCCGTTCATTGCCACTTCCGTGTAGGACTGCTGCGGGACCCTGTCATCCTCGACAGCCCCGGAGAAGGCGACCAGGCTCTTGATCGGATAGCCCTTCTCCAGAATATAGCGGTCGAACGCCTGCTTGTAGCGCACCGCCTCCAGGCGCGAGCCGGTCACCACCATCGCCTTGCCATGTCCGCCGATCTTGTGACGGGTGAAGTGCTGGAAATGCTCGACCATGACCTCGGTCTTCTGACCGATGTTGTGCGGGTGCAGACGCATGAAGCGGGCCAGCGCCTTGACCGCCTTTTTGCGCTCGACCGCCGGATCATCCGCCGCGGCCTTGATCAATTTATAGTAGGTCTTGTAGGTGACATAGTGCTTGAGCACGTCGGCGATGAAACCTTCCTCGATGGCTTGACGCATCGTATAGCGGTGAAAGGGTTCGCCGTCGCGGCCAAAGATGGCCAGCGTCTTGTGCTTGGGCGTCGCGGTGAACGCGAAAAAGCTGATGTTCTGCTGCTGTGAGCGCTTGGCCATCGCCCGAAACAACAACTCCAGCTCCGGCGCCCCTTCCTCCCTGGCCATTTCCTCCGCCTTGCGGCGCAATGCTGCACCGCCCAACACGCCTTTGACTTCGGTCGCCGTCTCGCCCGACTGCGAGCTATGCGCCTCGTCGATGATCACCGCGTAGGTCCGGGTCGGCAGCCAACTCGCGCCGCCCTCGCCCCGCTCCTCGCTCAGTCTTTCCAACTGCCCCGCGACGAACGGAAACTTCTGCAAGGTGGTGATGATGATCGGAACGCCGGCCCCCAGCGCCTCGGCCAACTGCCGCGAGTCCTCGTCGATCTTGAGCACCACGCCCTGACGGTGATCGAATTGATAGATCGTATTCTGCAACTGACGGTCGAGCACCACGCGATCGGTGATGACGACCACGCTGTCGAAGAGCCGTTCATCGCGCACATTGTGCAGGCTGGACAGCCGGTGCGCCAACCAGGCGATCGTATTGCTCTTGCCGCTCCCGGCCGAGTTCTCCACCAGATAGTTGTGACCCACGCCCTCGCTGACCACGGCCGCCACCAGTTGGCGTACCGCCTGCAACTGGTGATAGCGCGGAAAGATCAAAGTCTCCCGGCGCTCCTTCCTGCCGTCCCCTGCCGCCTTCTCCTGCACGTCCAGGTGCAGGAACCGCGCCAGCAAATCGAGCAGACTGTCACGCTGCAGGACCTCTTCCCACAGATAGGCGGTCTTATAGTTGCGGCCCGCCGGGTCCGCGGGGTTACCAGCGCCGCCGTCCGCCCCCCGATTGAACGGCAGAAAGCAGGTCGCCGACCCGGCCAGGCGGGTCGTCATATGGACCTCGTCGGTGTCCACCACAAAATGGACCAGGACCCGCTTGCTGAAGATAAAGAGCGGCTCGCGCGGGTCGCGGTCGTGGCGGTACTGGTGGATCGCATCGGCCGCGGTCTGGCCGCTCAAGGGGTTCTTCAACTCCAGGTCCACCACCGGAATGCCGTTAACCGACAGCACGCAATCCAGCGACTGCTCATTCTTCGGGCTGAAATGCAGTTGGCGGGTGAGCCCCAGGCGATTGGCCTGATAGCGCGCCTCCAGCTCCGGGTTCAGCCCGTGCGCCGGGCGGAAGAAGGCCACCCGCAGCGTCTTGCCGAAGCACTTGAAGCCGTGACGCAGGGTCGCGAGCGTTCCGTGCGTATCCAGCCATTTGCACAGGGCTTCCAGCACCCGCTCGCCGGTCTGAGCGCCGTGCAGGGCCGCCAGCTTTTCCCATACCTTGGCTTGGGTGTCCTGGATAAAGGCCAACACCTGGGCAGGAAAGATGGCCCGCTCGCGGTCGAAGCCCTGGCCATCGACACGGACGTAGCCCGCGCCGAGCAGAACGGACTCGATGGCGGTTTCAAAGGCGGCTTCCCCGGTTGACTTCATGCTGTTCCTCCCAGCACGAACCTAGCGCGTTCCCGTCGCAACATCTGATAAGGGGTGATGCAGTCGATCTTCAAGCCGATACAGACGTTGGGAATCTTGATACGCCTGGGGGAATTTGCAGGCACCTCGTGAGTCACTACCGTGTGACCACCCGCGAGGGCATGGGCGATCAGATAGAAGTCTGCCACCTGCAGAAAGGTGTTGATCGCGGCAGGCTCGTAATTCTGCTGCATCACCCAAGTACTGACATGGCTGAACTGGGCCGCGACCAGGGCATCGGTCTGGCGAAAGAGTCCAAGACCACGTTGATTCATCCAATCGGTCAACTCATCGGCACCAGCCGCCAACTCGTCGGCCACCTTGTCGATGCTGGAAACCTTCTCGGCTGCATTGCCGGCCAGCAGCCAGTCCCAGAACGCGGGACAGAAGTCGAGGCCATAATGCAGATTCTTGGCCTGGATAAATACATTGGCGTCCAGCAGGTAACTCACACCATCACCCCCAACTCCCGCGCCGCGTGATAGAAGGTCTCGGTCTTGCGCACACCGAGCAACCGAAAGGCATCCTGAAACAATGTCTGGCCCTCCAGCGTACTGCCAACCAGCGCCCGCGCAAAGCGTTTGCCGGTGCGCGCGGCCAGGGTGCGGTAGAAATCCCCGCCCCCGCCGTTGCGCTCCAAGGCGCGCAGGCGCTCGACCTCAGCGCGGTAGTGCTGCCACAGTGCGGCCTCGTCGATGAACTGCGCATCGAACAATCGCCGCAACGCTACCAGGGTGCTGACCTTGAATACCCGCGCGAGGCGCTGGATTTCGTCCGGCACCGGCGCATCCGGTAGCGCAACCCGCCGCACCTCGGCCAGCGGCATCAATAATTCCGCCGCCACACGGTTGCACCAACGCTCGTTGGAGCGCTCGGGCACGCGCCCCGCTTCCACATCCGACACACCGCTTTGCCCCAACGCCAGATGCGCCAGTTCGTGGGCGAGGGTAAAGACCTGCGCCGCCTTGCTGTCGGCCGCGTTCAGGAACACCAAGGGCGCCAGGTCATCGGCCAGTACAAAGCCGCGAAATTCGCCGACATCGAGCTTGCGGTGGCTATTGGTCCCGACGATGGAACTGGTCATCACCAGTACACCGGCCTCCTCCGCCGTTGCCTTGAGTTGTCGCAACCCCTCACTCCAACTCGAAAGCTGCTGACGGTGGGCGTCCGTGAGACCGAGTGTCTGGCGCAGGGTCGCGGCAACCGATTCCGGCGCATCCGCCAGATCGGCCTGACCGACCAGCGTCACCCGCGGCAGGCCGTGGATCTGCGCGTATTCATGAAACCAGTCCTGGCGCTGCTGACAGAGGTAGAGCGTTTCCAGCAGATCGGCGCTCGGTTCGCGCAAGGGTGCATCGCGCAGGGTGCGGAAGTCGGGCACCGGGAGTTCGATCCTGGGCGGCTCGGGGAGAAAAAAGAAGCCAAACGGGGTTTTCGTAAGCCGGGCGAAGGTCTCCAGTTGCTTCAAGGTCGGCTGCGCCCCGCCAGCGAGCCACAATGGCCATTTGGAAAACCGTCTTGCCAGTGAAGGCTCACTCAGGCGTGCGCGCTCGGCCGCCCAGCGCAGTACCGGAATCGAGGCCGGTACGGGCGGGCTCATGGCTGCATGGCCTCAAGCGGGACCTGGCCGGTGACGGCGGCGGTGATCAGGGCGGCGCGGCGCTCTCCAAGCAACAGCAAAGATGCCCGCAACTCTGCTTTGAGTCGCTCAATACGGCGAGTCGTTTCTTGTACGAACTGTAGAATAGCTTCTTGCTCCGCGATCGGGGGCAATGGAACTGGTAATTCTTTGACGTTAGAGCCGGAAATAGAGGCCAAATTAGTGGATCGCTTTGCACGAGTCTCGAAGTAACGTTTTGCCTCAAGTGTAGACGTCCATAGCGCAAGCCAATCGGAGCCGACCGCATGTGGCCTGACGGCAAAAACATGATTCTGGTGAAGGCATGGGCTGATTTCGTCTCGCCATATGCAACCACGCCCGAGCTTATCGATGTCACCGCCCTCGTTCATCAGAACATCGCCATACGCCAAGAGATTACTCTCTACTTCACTGGCCGGAACTTCCACCGTGAGAACGTCATTGAGCATCAGGTATCCATCCTGCACATTAGCGACTCGAAGATAAGGATAAGCGTCTAAGACGCTACCCCCATATTGCTTCCCAAGCGTCAGACCACCTCGCACATCCGCAAGATGCTTCAGGCGCTGAAGTTTCCAATGCGCAGGAATTTCCGCCAGCCATTCCTGGCCAGATGGTTTCATGGGGGCACCGGGATCAAGACCGCGGGTTACGACACAACTGATGAATGCTATACGCTTTTCTTCCAGTAACGCGAGCATTCGCTCTTTCCCAGCAATCAGGCTGTCGATACGGGCGGTTTCGCAGTCGAGGTAGTCAGCGATGATCGCCTGTTCGGCAATTGGTGGAACGGGGATAGATAAATTGCCGATGACATCAACGGCGATTCCCGGCTGAGCGGCAGCCTGAGAGTATTGATTCAAATTCATTGACCCAAGGAGTTCGCAAAGCCAGCGAACTTTGTGACCATCTTTGATGTCAACAACGACCGCATGCTCGGACGCCCAGAAGTCCCCGGAGACATAGTTGATGTTGCCACAGAGGGCGCCTTGCCGGCCAATGAGTACATATGTGCCTGAATGAGTAAAGGCGGATGTGTACCCTCTAAAGCCATTACCGCCGAAAACCGGGTAATCACCTGTATCCGAAATATCGTCAGAAGTAATGGCTTCGCCACTCTTCAGTGTTGCAACATATTTGAGCTTTGGAGTGGTCCAGTGAGATGGGTAAGTCGGGTTAGCGCAGCGTAACCCGACAACCGCCTGAGCAGGGTCCTGTCGGGTTACGCCCACTGGGCTAACCCAACCTACCTTGGGTTCCGTCATGTGGTCACTTCCCGCAACAACACCATGATCCGTTGCTCGACCTCCGCCAGTTCACCATCAATAGTCTTCAACTGCCGCGGCTCCTTATACTGGAAGAACACCCGATTGAAGTTGATCTCATACCCCACTTTACCGATACCACCATCCTGCTCGTCCAAAGTCTCACGGTCGACCCAGGCATCGGCCACATAAGGCCGCACCTCGCGCAAGAAATAGCTGAGGACATCTTCTTTGAGTGGGATGTTCTCCGAATCCTTCAGCGCCGGGTCGGGCTCATATTCGACCTGCTTGCCCTTGCCGTTGGCGTACAGGCCAAGCAAGGCGTATAGCGCTACCGAATCAAGTGTATCCGGTAGGGTCTGGTCGGGAAACAGCACCTCGCGGTCCAGCGGCGCGACCCTGTGGTGTTTGACGACCACCGGCGCAGCCTCTGGGTCCACCATGGTGAAGCACTCACGAAAGATTTTCTTTTCGGCGGTACCCTTCGCGCCTGAGGTCCAACCTTCCACGTTGTCTGGCAGGGCCTTGAAGGTCTTTTGCACCTTCTCCCAGGCTAGGTTCCAGTCGAGATAGGGTTCAAGACCTACCGCATCCTCCACGAGGTCCAGGGCATCGAAGAGTTCAGGGCAGGTGTTGAGGAAGCGCTCCCTGGCCTCTGATCCTAGCTGGAAGCGCAGGCGCAGCGGGCGCAGAACGGTGATGCGGCGATACCCGAAGTCGGCGTTGTCGAAGACGCGGCTCGTCACTCGCGCGTCCCAACTCTGCCCCTCCGGGGCCGGTTCGGCTGGCGGCCCCTCGGCGAACGCCAATGGCTTGCCGTCCTTATCCAACCTGACCCACTGCCTCACCTCCCCGGCACAGTGCCCATGCTCCCGGGTCAGTGCATCGATCGCCGCCTGATCGAGATAGCGGCGTTTGTTGCCCAGGCTGCGCTTCATCGGGGTCCAGCGTTCGCGGGCGTCGATGAGCTGGATTTTCCCCTTGCGATGCCGAGCCTTGCGATTGGTAACGATCCAGATGAATGTCCCGATGCCGGTGTTGTAGAACATCTGCTCGGGGAGCGCGACGATGGCCTCCAACTGGTCGCGCTCGATGATCCAGCGGCGGATTTCGCTCTCGCCGCTGCCGGCCCCGCCGGTGAAGAGCGGGGAGCCGTTGAAGACGATGGCGGTGCGCGAGCCGGGCTTGTCCCGGTTGCCGGGCACATGGTCCTGGAACTTGCTCATCATGTAGAGCAAAAAGAGCAGGGCGCCGTCGTTGATGCGCGGCAGCTTGCCGGCGTAGCCGCGGAAGTCGGGGCGGCGCTCGATGACCTTCTTCTCGGCCTTCCAGTCCACGCCGAAGGGCGGATTCGCCAGCAAGTAGTCGAAGCGCGTGCCGGGAAAGGGGTCGTCGATGAGGGTATTGCCCAATTCGACACGGCTGTCCTGATGGCCCTTGATCAGCAGGTCGGAGGCCGCCACGGCATAGGAACGCGGGTTGTAGTCCTGGCCGAAGACCTTGACGATGCCCTGTTCATTGTGGGCGCGGATCCAGTTCTGCGCCTCGGCCAACATGCCGCCGGTGCCGCAGGCCGGATCGCAGATGGTGACGATGATGCCCGCCTGCGTGAGCACCGCGGTGTCGGGCTCCAGCAGCAGGTTGACCATGAGCCGGATGACCTCGCGCGGGGTGAAATGGTCACCGGCCGTCTCGTTGGCGGCCTCGTTGAAGCGGCGAATCAGGTCCTCGAACACCAGACCCATGGTAATGTTGTCCACCCGGGCGGGGTGCAGATCGATCTCGGCGAACTGGGCGACGACCTGGTAGAGACGATTGGCCTCTTCGAGCTTTTCGATCTCCTTTTCAAACTCGAAGCGATCGAAAATGTTACGGATGTTCGTGGAGAAGCCGTTCATGTAATCGATCAGATGGCGACCGATGTTGTCGGGATCCCCCTTGAGTTTCGCGAAGTCGAGCTGGCTATGGTTGTGAAAGCCCAGGGCCCTGCCCTCATCGTCCTTGGCCAGGTTATTGAGGATGGCGTCGATGTTGGGGATATTCTTGGCCCGGAGTTCTTCGTAACGCTTGAGCACGGCCTTTTTGGTCGGGGCCAGCACGGCGTCGAAGCGCCGCAGTACGGTGAGCGGCAGCATCACACGCTCATACTGAGGTGGGCGATAGGGGCCGCGCAGCAGGTCCGCCACCGACCAGATGAAATTGGCGAGTTGCTGGAAGCTGACGGGGCTCATGTGCGGGTCCTGGGTAACATTGGTGTGTGAGGCAGATGCATGGTGCGTAGGGTGGATAAGCGTAGCGCATCCACCACTGCCAAAGCAGGTGACCGATCCTCAATCAGTCGCGCTGGTGACACCGCTCCAGCGGTGTCACCCATGTGTTGGCCGCTGTGCGGCGCGTACGGACGCGGTCGGACACCTCGGTCTCCCGGCGCACAGCGCCTGACACAGGCGTGACACCGCTGGAGCGGTGTCACGAGATGGCTCGCCGCTGGAGCGGTGTCACGAGATCAACTGGTCCTATTCGCGTTCATTTGCGTTCATTTGCGGACAATCCTCTTCCCGCCGGCCTCAGCCGACCGCCCCCATCCGTGCCGCCTCCTCCACGTCCACCGACACCAGCCGCGAGACCCCGGGTTCGTGCATGGTGACGCCCAGCAGATGGTCGGCGATCTCCATGGTCACCTTGTTGTGGCTGATGAAGATGAATTGCACCTGCTCGGACAGTGAGCGGACCAGCTCGCAGAAGCGCCCGACGTTGGCGTCGTCCAAGGGCGCGTCGACCTCGTCCAACATGCAGAAGGGGGCGGGGTTCAATTGGAAGATGGCGAAGACGAGCGCGACGGCGGTGAGCGCCTTCTCCCCGCCCGAGAGCAGGTGGATGCTGGAGTTGCGCTTGCCGGGGGGGCGCGCCATGACGGTGACGCCGGTCTCCAGCAGGTCCTCGCCGGTCAGTTCCAGATAGGCCTGACCGCCGCCGAACAGGCGCGGGAACAGGACCTGGAACCCGGTGTTGACCTGGTCGTAGGTGTCCTTGAAGCGGGTGCGGGTCTCGCGGTCGATCTTGCGGATAGCCCCTTCCAGGGTGTCCAGGGCGCGGGCGATGTCGGCGTGCTGCTCATCCAGATAACGCTTGCGCTCGGACTGCTCCTGGTATTCGTCGATGGCGGCCAGGTTGATGGCACCCAGGCGCTGGATGCGCGCTCCGAGCTTGGTCAGGCGCTCCTGCCAGGCCGCCTCGTCCGCGCCCGGGTCCAGGTCGCGCAGCGCGGCCTCGGGGTTGGTCTCGACCTCCGCGAGCTGCTCCTCCAGGGTGCGGCGGCGCACCAGGCGCTCCTGGCGCTCCAGGCGCAGCGCATCCAGGTCCCGTTGCAGCAGTTGGGCCGCATGCTCCACCCGGTGGCGCTCCTGTTCCAGGGCGCGGACCTCCTGGTCCAGGGACTCCAGGCGCTCGCGGGCGGCGGCCAGTTCGGCCTCCACCTCCACGCGGCGGGCGAGTTGCTCGTCCAGGCGCTCGCGCTGCTCGGCCAGCGGCTCGACCGACTCCTCGATGGCCGCCTCCAGTTCGTCGCGCCGCCCGCGCAGTTGCGCCTGCTGCTCCTGGGCGCGGGACTGACTGCGCAGCGTCGCCTCCCGCGCGGCGCGATTGGCCTCGACCCCGACCCGCAGGCCCTGGGCGCGGTCGCGGGCGGCGCGCTCAGCGGCGCGCGCCTGGGTGAGCGCGGCGCGCAGGGTCTCGCGCTCACGGGCGAGCTGCTCGCGTTGCTCGGCCAGGCGCTCGACCTCCTCCAGCAGTTCGTGGAGCCGCTCGCGCGCCTCCTCCATGTCGGCGATGGCGTCCTCGCACTGACTGGTCAGGTCCGCGTTCTCGGCGGCCAGGGCCTCCTGGCGCTCCAGCAGGTGGCCAGCGCGGGCGCGGCTCCCGGTCAGCTCGGCGCGTACGCCCGCCAGTTCCCGGTTGAGCGCGGCCAGGGCCTGGGCGCTCGCGGTGCGCGCCTGCTCGGCCTCGGCGCGGGCGCTGCGCAGGGCCTGGTCTTGGGCGGCGAGTGCCTGCTCCCGACCGGCCAGGGACTCGAGCTCCAGTTCCAGGGTCTTGAGCGCTTCGGCCCGGGCCAGCACCCCGTCGGTGGACCCCTTGGCCGGGGTGCGCAGCCAGTTGGTGCCGATCTCGGTGCCGTCACGGGTGATCAGCCGCTCGCCGGGCGCCAGGTCCGCACGTCGCTCCAGGGCCTCGGTCAGGTCGGCGGCCGTCTGCACCGCGCCGAGCAGGGCGTCCAGCGGCCAGGGCGATTGGCACAGGCCGGCGAGTCGGGTCCCCGGGCCGCCGCCGCCCAGGCCCGCGGGGACGGCGGTGTCGATCAGGACCAAGCCGGGGGTCAGTCCGCCCGCCGCCAGGGGCCGCAGGTCCGGCACCGGCACGGCCTTGAGCGCGGGCCCGAGCACCGTCTCCACCGCCGACTCCCAGCCCGCGCCCACCTGGAGCCGATCGGCCAGACGCGGCGCCTGAGCCAGGCCGTTGGCCGCGAGCCAGGCGGTGAGGGTTTTGTCCCGATCGGTCAGGGCGTCCTGCTGCAGCGCCTGGAGGGAGGCGCGCCGCCCCTTGGCCTGCTGCAGCCCGGTGCGCACCAGGTCCAGGTCGGCGCTCAGGGAGCGCGCGGCGACCTCCCGCCCGGCCAGGTCCGCGGCGACGGCCGCTTGGCGGGTCTCCAGGGCCTCGCACTGCTCGGCCAACCCCTGCGCGCGCTCACTCAGGTCCTCGACCCGCGCCTGCGCCCCCGCGAGATCCAGCCGACCGGCCTCCTCCTCCAGGCGCCGCAGCCGCTCGCGGTCGCGCCCCAGGCGCTGCTCCAGGGCGGTGATGCGGGCGCGCTCCACCTGGGACTGCTGGCCGGGACCGGCCGCCTCCTGGTTGAAGCGGTCCCACTGCGCCTCCCAGTGGGACTGCTGG
>Ga0247841_10003012_pt1 | contig 32022 bp, 18 predicted proteins | sample LaCruzMarch2015__2_FD_192410 | JGI IMG/M metagenome (GOLD analysis project Ga0247841, IMG submission 192410) | Freshwater microbial communities from meromictic Lake La Cruz, Castile-La Mancha, Spain - LaCruzMarch2015_18m | ecosystem: Environmental > Aquatic > Freshwater > Lake | place: Spain...
TTGGATGGGTGCTCTAACTTAACAACAACCTTTAAGGTCAGGAGGAATTCAAGCTACCCAAACATATCTTATCATATTCTATATATTACTCCTTGCAATCCTTTCCACATTTACCATACGAGGGAGGGTCGGGGTGGGTTTGCTAAAATAAAAAATAAAAAAAATAGTAAATAATTAAAATTAGATAATAGTCTAATCATCTAATAGTCTAAATGTCTAATTTATATTTGAAATTCATTGTATTTTCCCTACATACTATAGTAGCTTTATATCAAGCCAATTTTTTCGATGATACAGTATGCAATACACGGCTTACAAAACCTTATTGCTCAAGGGTTTCATATGTACCCTATTTTTCTCGTTATCATCGTGGGATGTATCATTCAATTCGTTAAAGTTATTATAGATATTATCAGATACAAACGTATTTATACCGGACACATTTTTGCTTCTTGATGATTCCCTTCATTTCATAGTGGATTAGCGAGTAGTGTGACTATGTTGGTGTGGATGCAATATGGATTCGGAAGTGTTTTCTTTGCTGTGGCATTTGCATTCAGCGTATTATTCTCTTATGATGCCATGAATCTCAGATACGAAACAGGTCAGCATGCACATTATATCAATGATATGAGAACAGAATTAGAATCCATCTTACAAAAAAAACAGAAATCACCACTCAAAGAAAGAATAGGACATACGCCACTTGAAGTCGCATGAGGAATTATTTTTGGTTCGGTATTAACGTATATGTTGTATTACATCTATTTCATTAAATAACGAAAATTTTTTTTAGGAAATAAGGGATTGAAAGGCGCAATGGTGCAAAGACCTTTATCTCCTTTGCTCCTTTAGTCCTTTGCACCCATTTAAGTGATTTAGTCATATAGTCAGTCAGTATGATAAAATTTGTTGTCCGCAGACCTATAAAGAAAATACACAGAACGTATACCCCTATAGAATCAGATAAAAAAAAAGTCAAAGTCTGATTCCGTTTTTTTTCTATAAAAATAATCTGGATCATCTTCATCGTTTTCGCTCTTATCTACTGAGGATTTCTCTTGCTCAAAAATTCGGTTTTCAATCGTCAATATACCATCAAAAGGGTGCTTTATAATTCAGGCGATATCGATCAATATGATGAGCCGTATCTTTATAGACGCATCACCAATTGGCTCAGAGGAGAAAATTATTCCATTGCAAATATGTACAAATCTAGAGTGTTGGAAGATATTCAATCTAAATATCCTATGGTTACCGATATCGTTATCGAGTATAATTCATCCAATACGGTATCTGTGAAATTGACCTTCAGACCTATCGATATGATTATCAGAAACCAGGATAAACTGTTTGCTCTGGTAAATGATGTAATATTGCAGCTGTATTCGTGAAATAAAATTTCTAACGGAATAAAAATCCTCGATTTGCCTCCCTATCTTAGCGGCATGAATACGCTTTCCGGACTCTTTTTCAGACAATCAGCGACGTGATTAGTCCAACAGATAGAACTGATTTACCAATGATTTCCAGGTCTCCATCATGTAGAATACCTACCATGAGGAGAGAGATCTATCGTTTTCTTGGATGGAAAAAGATTCTATATCAATAATCTTGCAGATATCCAGAATCAGATTAGAAATTATCAGCTGCTCAAAAAATATTACAAAGACTACGCTCAGCTCGAAGATGTCGATTTATGAAGTCTTGGAAAAGATAAAGTGATAGTACGTAAATTCTAATATACGATTAAAAAATTAAAACATTAAAACATTAAAAAATAAAACAAAGAATATTCTAATCTTCAAAATATTTTAATCTTTTAATCATTCACTATGAACGAAAATTTTATGAGGGAAGCTATCAAGCTTTCACTTGAAAATATGCAAAAAAATGCAGGATGACCATTTGGTGCAGTGATTGTTAAAGATGGAAAAATCATAGGCAAAGGATGGAATCAGGTCACATCAAGCAATGATCCTACCGCGCACGGAGAAGTGGTCGCTATCCGTGATGCTTGCAAAAATTTATGAACATTCGACTTACACGGCTGTGAAATCTATACCTCATGTGAACCTTGTCCTATGTGTTATGGAGCGATTTCGCGATCAAGAATCTGAAAAATTTATTATGGAAATACCGGAAAAGACGCAGCTGATATAGGATTCGATGATAGCGCGTTCCAAAATGATATCAAAAAAGAATTTACTCAGAGAGATATTCCTGTCGAACAGTTATTGCATGATGAAGCATTAGAAGTGTTCAATGTGTGGAAAAATAAAGAAGATAAAATAGAATATTAAAATACTCCTTCCTGGGCTCCCCGTAGGGGAAGCAAACAACCTCCTCTTTGTATCTCCTCCTATCAGAGGAGACTTCAGTTTACACTCCTCTCTGATAGGAGAGGTGGGGTGAGGTTGCTCGCCAAAAGATTAAGAGGAGGTTGTTGAAAATTTACTTTAGACTTTAAGACTTTAAAACTATGCTAAAAACTGACTTTCCCATTTTCAAAAACAATCCCTGACTTATTTTTCTCGATAGTGCTGCTTCGTCACAGAAACCACAATATGTCATTGATGGTGTCTCCGAATTTGTGGCTTCATCATATGCAAATATACATAGGTGACTGTATTCGCTTTCTGAAAAATCTGAAGAAGCATATCATCATTCCAAAGAATTAGTAGGTGAGTTACTCAACTGCAAAGCGAGTGAAATTATCTATAGCTACAATTCAACGTATGCGATAAATTTAATCGCACAATCACTCGTTATCAGTGATGTAATTAAAACTTGAGATGTGGTTCTGCTCTGAATTCGAGAGCATCATGCAAATATTCTTCCACGACAGATTTTGGCAGAAAGAAAAGGATTCACCATAGAATTTTTCACTATCACCGACGATTACGAGATCGACCGAAATGATTTTGATCAGAAATATAGTGATAAGGTAAGAGTAGTTTCCGTCTCGCATGTCTCAAATGTTACGGGAAAAATTTATGACGTCAAAAAAATAAAATCCAAACTTCGTGATGATACCTTCTTTCTCGTAGATGGTTCGCAATCTGTACCGAATTTCCCAGTCGACGTGCAGAATATCGGCTGTGATTGCTTGGTGTTTACTCCACATAAAATGATGGCGTATACAGGCATTGGTGTTGCTTATCTCAAAAAAGAATGGATCAAAAAACTTGTCCCGATGATTCGTGGGTGATGAACTATCGAAGATGTAGATGTTGAAGGACATACCTTAGCGACCAATTCCGATAAATTTGAAGCAGGGACACCAAATATTATTTGAGCAGTATCATTGCTTAGAGCGTTGGAATACATCAAGTCCATAGGTGGAATGCAGAAAATACGAGAACATGAACAGCAACTTGTTCATCATTTCATTCACAAGCTTAGGGAAAAATGACGAGTAGAAAGTAAAAAAATAGAAATAATTTGACCAATGACAGAAGAGGATAGAGTGGCTGTTTTTTCTTTCATTATTGCCAACAATACAAATTTCAATAACATCGGAGAGACATTCGATGCACAAAATATAGCAATTCGTTGTGGTGGACACTGCGCATATCCACTCCACAAACGCTTCCAAAAAGCAGGTACCTGTAGGATGAGTGGTTATGTGTATACAGATGAGAATGATATCGATAAATTTTTTACCGTTCTTGAGGGATTAGTAAAATAACAATGAATCCATATCCACCGTATGTACCTCATTCCGGCAGCCTGCCCCGCAGAACTGCGTGGGTTAAGAAATTGCGGCCGGAATCCATACAAAGCAACTTGGATTCCCGATCTATCCGCTAAAGCGGATTAAACGTCGGGAATGATGTCTAAGAGTTTGAGACGGACTCTAAAAACAGACAACATAAATTATATAGTATATTTTACAAAAAAGTCAATCAGTGTTCGTCGTTTGCGAGCACTTTTTTTGTAAAAAAACAGCTTTGGAGTATAATCTTTATATATAGTACGACCTTTAGATTTTAGACTAATTATTATGAGTAATCAAAACAACAGTATAGAAAACTTACAACAAGATGTAAATCAGGTAAAAACTGACTTAGATTTGCTCAAAAAAGAAACTGATGAATCAGTCAAGGAAAATAAAGCAAAGGTAGCTGCCGAAAAGGTTAAATCAACTAAAGAATCTATCAATAAAAAGCTCGATGAACTCAAGTGACGTACAGATGCTGCTTCGATAGAAAATGCTGCTAAACTTGAAGCAATGCTAAAGTCTTTGGAAGCATTGGAAAAAGCAAGTGACGAGCTACAATTACTTAAAATCAAAGTCACTACACCAGTAGAAGCTCCAAAAAACAAGGAAACGGTAGACAATACTGCAGATTTTGAAAACGTTAAAAAAGGTATAGCAGAGATGAAAGTTATGACTACGGAGTTGCAAAAAATAATCGATGACTATAAGGCACAAAAAAGCACGTTAAGTGCAGCAGACAAAATAGTAAAAGAAAAAGATATAGAGACAAAAAAACTAGCTATTGAAGAAAAAAGAAAAGAAATTCAATTAATTATAGATAAAATAAAAAAAGTACGAAAAGATATCAAACTAGATGATATACCAGATCCAGATATGAAAGCGATACTGACCAAACAAAAAGAAACAGAAGAAAAAAAACTTACTGATTATGAAAAAGAGCTCAAAGACATAAAAAATCCAGCATCTACATTTTTTGAAAAGGTAAAGGATTGAGCAAATAAGGCATGGGAACGAGTCAAGGAAAATAAATTAAAAACTGCTGGTATCGTTACATGAGTAGGGTTGTTAGTCCGATGAATATCAAAATTATTTAGAAAAAAGAAAAAAAGCGAAACAGATGAGGGGTGAGAAAAGAAAGAAAAGAAAAAGATGTCGCGACGAAAAAAAGCGCTATTGCGATGATGAGGAATATTTTGATGAATAGTTCTATTTAAAAATCGGGATAAAATAAGTAATTGGTTTAAATGACTATTTGGTAAAAAAGAAGAAGATGCCTGAGGTGGTGCTACAGCATCTGAGACTATATCTTCTACCGAAGAAGCTGCAGAAAGCTTTGAAGTCTTAATGAAAGAAAAACCTGAATATGCAAACAAAATGAATACATTTTGAAATAATGTAAACGGCTTTTATGATTCGATCTATAAATTTGATGACTGAACCATGCCTGAATGACTTGCAGAATATACTCTTGGAACAGGGAAAGAAAAATATGTATGAGCAATTCCTCATGTACTCAATAATAGTTGTAAAGATTTAAATGATCTGAATAGCAAAGAATCTTTATTTAAACTTTGTGCTTATGGTAAAATAGCTGAAGTCACAAAATGATTTACGGATTTGATAGCGGCATGAGCACGGAAAGTTGTAGGTGGTGTTATGTGAATGTTTGGCCTTTCATGACTTGTGTCTGAAGAAAAAGTAAAAGGTGCTGTTTCTGGATTTCTTTGAAGTAACGATGTAGCTGAAATCAATAAGGTCTTTAGAAAGATGCTCAAAGTAATGTCATATCTAAATTATGCAGAGAATTTAGTTGTAGCGCAACAAATAGAAAAAGCGATTGCCTGATGAGATAAGTTATATAAAAAATCAGGTGATACATATGAAGAAATAGAATATCCTATTGATAAAGAAGATGTTAAGGATCTGATAAATGATATCCAAGATTCTCCTAGTGATTATAAGGTTGGTGAAAAAGAATGCTCTGGTATCATAAGTGATATCAGAGGCAAAAAGATATATGATTTCATAGAATATAATATCACTTCAGAGAAAATACGGGAATATAATCCCGATATCAAAGAGAGTATGAAAGGTATTAATAAAGAGAGAGATGATATGATAAAAAAATTAGAAACAGATCCTAGTGGCACCTTAGAAAAAATGAAATGAGAAGCAGAAGATAAAATTGCTAATGGTATGTTCGAATCTATAAGGGATTTTATGCCTGCTTTGCATTTAGCAGAAAATATCGGTATAGGACAAGATGCGAGTATCGAAAAAATGATCAAAGAAAGTGCTTGATTTAAAGATAATCTCAAAAAGTATCAAGAAAAATTCGATCAATTGAAAACAGAAACAGATTTAAATAAGGTAAAAAAAGAGATAGATAATTACTATGCTACGTTAAAAGAACTTCGTACAACCCAGAATGCTATGATAGAGACGTCTGATGAAAACGGGAATTTTATGTTGACGTTATGAAATTCTGCTAAAGATTTTTTTGTCTGAAGCAGTCAAAACATTACCTATGGGCTTTCACTTATCCGGACAGGTAATGTATGGAATGTTATTAAATGAAGTGCATATGCGGTAACATGAGCAGGACCTTTTGTAATGGGACTTGGTATATTTTTGAAATCAAAAAATGTTATTTGTGCATGAGCAAAAATGACGACTGCTCCTGTATATTATCCTATAAAATGGTGAGCACAAATGTTTGGTAAAAATATCGAAGCAGAATTTACTAATCTTTTGGGATGACGTTTTATGAGTAGATTTTATCGTACTACTGATTCTCTTATTGATTGAATAGGAAAATGAATGTCCGTGAAAACTGCATATACTATTTTCAAATCCAATGCAAAGGTTACAACATCAGTTGCAGAAAATTTTGCTTTCAAAGTATTATGAGCTACTGAGGATAATGCTAAATCTATTTGATCTCTTATTGAATCATGAAGATTTGATGTTGTGCAAAAAGCTCTTTCAAAAGATGTCTCTATACTTACGTGAGGTAAACGAATCAAAACTACTATTGGTATAGAGAAAACAACACTTGAAAATCTGACTGCTATCCAGAATATTTTGAAACAATGAGGAAATGCTGGCACAAATATAGAGAAATTTGGTTATGAACTCCTTGCAAAGTCCAATGTTAATAATCGATCTAAAGTAAAGGATATATTATCAAGGGCTGATATAATGGATGATGTTAAATCTATATCTTCAGTAGATGATATAAATCTATTTGCCAAAAATTTATGATCTTCTCTCGATAGTGTTGAAGTTATTGATGATGTTTTTGCTCAAAATTGTAAAAATGTAATTGCTTCTTTGGATGAAATAAAAAACTCATCCGGCACATGATTTAGTGGTGTTATGAACTGATTGTTAGAAAAAATAGGAATTTCAAAAAAAGTGTTGAGTACTACAGAAATTACTGATGAAGCAAAAATAATTAGTGAACAGATGACTAAAATTTCTGGAGTTACTGCTTTAGATGACGCAGCAAAAGCTAGTTTAAATCTCGAGGTAAATGCAATAGCATATAGTCATCTTCTAGAAGGTACAGATAATGTAGATGATTTGACAAGAAAAATTATAGAAGAATGTAGTTTTGCAGATCATAAAGATTATTTTATAGATGCACAAAAAATAGCTGAAGCAAAAGCATATGCTCAATTTCTTATAGATAGTAAAAAAGTAAGCACAGCAGTAGAATTTACAAAGGAATTGACTCCGATAAGTAGTGCCCTTAGTTTGGGAGATTACAATAAATTAGCAAAACTTATCAATAAAGGAAAATCAGATGATGTAGTGAAATTTTTAACCAAAAGATTAGAAAAAGAAGGAGTGGAAAATGCTGCAGATTTAGCGCAACAATTTGCTGAAAAAACAAAAGGCATGCAAAATGCAGACAAGACTGAGGTTGCTAAGATAATATGATTGAGCGAAAAAAATACAGAAAAAGCTATTATCGCTATAACCAAATCTCTTTCAACAGATAAGGCATTTGTTGCTAGTATTCTAGCTCTTAATTGAGATACTAAAGCGATTACTGAGGCATTAAATAATAAATGTGGGTTGGTTTGAAGTAATGCTACTATAATGGAAGAGTCTGAACTTGTCCAAAAGCTTGCTAAATGAACAAAATCCCAAGATATAGAAAAGGCACTACAATATACTTCTAAGGGATTGAAATGGAGAATAGCTATTTCAGGCGTAACAGCAGCTCTTGCTATAGCAGGCGCAGTTATGTCTATCGTAGATACTGTACATGCATTCAATATGATAGATACCACCAATAATGAAGATCTCAAAGATGTATATAGACAAAGAGGGTATGTAAGTGCATGATTTGCAGCTTTGGATGCTTTAGTAGCAGTTGATGCTACCTGTGAATTGGCTTATTTAGCTTTCAGTGTAGGTCAATGAGCATTTATGTCTACAGGAGTAGGAGCAGTAATAATTATTGCAATACAAGGAGTTAGATATATGTATGATCAATATTCCTTGTGAGCGGAATTCCAAGCAAAAAATGCAGAAGATCGAAGAAAAGAATGACTTTGATTATATTTTATATGGTATTATAGAAGTGGAGGAAAAACATCTTGAGAAAACGTGAAGGATTTTTTTGGTTCAGCTACAGATATGCCATTAGAAAAAATAGTAGAGTGATTGATAGATCAGACGTTAGGAATACAGGAATGAACAGGGACTCCAGATCAGCAAAGAGTGAAATGATATATGAAAGAATATATGACAAAAAAATATGATAATAAATTAGATCATATGGAATCTGCTTTTTCTATGATGTCAGAAGCTTTGGAATATGCAACGTTTGCAGAATATATAAACAATATCAAAAATTGAATAGTGAAACAAGATCAGATAACATGAGATATGGCAGATTTTATGTCAAAATATCCAGTAGCAAGCAATCAAGATAATCTTATAGCATATTTCAATAAATACAAGGATTTCGTTAACGTACAACAGACACAGAACTTAGAGAAATATAGAGGTAATTTGCAGAAATATTCTGACCAAGAATTGACGTTTATCTATGAACAATTAGGAAGATATAATGATTATTATACACTTTCAGTAGAGTGAGTTAGTCTATTAACTGCAGTAAGAACACTATTAAAAGAAAAAAATATAGATACATCAAAATTACAATTAAATTTTGAAGAGCCGCCAATCAATAGAGAACAGATAGAAAAATTTATTGCTACGTTAGGAGCAGAAGGAAATCTTCAAGAATCCATTGGAGATGCTAGTGAAGTGAAAGGAAAAATAGATCAAGTTATCATCAGTGATGAAGATCTCATAGAAAAATATTGAGCGGTACCGACATTAGAGATATATACTTTTCTTAAGATAGCGAGAATATTTGGATATGCAGGAGAAGCCGATTTAGATGGAATCAAAATATTTCTCTCTGAAGAGAGTAAAGATAAACAAGGGATCTACCGAGATTGAAATGAATGGAGGATAAATAATACGGCATTTTGGTCAGGATTTCGAAATAGATTTGGAAGAGATAGAGCAATATGAACATGAGATAATGCAGTAAAAAATCTGAAAGATAATATAGATAAGATGGATTTTGATGATAAATATCTCTGAGCATTTGATTCTGCTGGTATCAAAACAAAATTAAATCAATTAAGGGAAGATATAGATAAAAAGATAGAAGTAGATAAAATGCAGAGCATTGCGCCTGTAAGCAAAAATGAGATAGTTGAATATCTCAAAAACAATAATTGAAAATATACCTTATTATCTATACAATTATTAAGCAGACTTTTGCAAAAGAATGCTGTTAAAAATTCAGGACATTATCTTTTTAAATATGAAAACAATAAGATAATAGCTCTTCCATTAGATACACATGCAAAAGAAAAATTATTTTTTGTAGATGAAATAGATACATCATCGGAATCAAAATTTAAATATGAAATAATGACTGAATTGGATGCTAAGCCAATGTTCAATAAATTACAAGATCTCAGAAAAATCATTAATCTGGATGATGACGAATTCGATGTAAAACAAAATCCTGCGATAGAAAAGATTATTGCTGACAAGGAAATGGAAATCCAGATATTCATGAGTAATCTCAATAATTATGATAAACCGAAACAAAAGGAATTATATTATAAGAAATTAGAAGAAGTAGAAGCATTCCATCAATCATTTTTGATTTCACTCTTCTCACAATCTGCAGATAATACATTCTCAAACGATGTTGACGAGGAAAATGCAGATGAAAAGATACTCCAAGCGACTAAATACGGTGAATGGCAGAATTTCAACAGTGTTATTGTTAATAAATACAAAAAAGAATATAATGTTTTGCAATTATCTGATGAAATTTTAGCGAAATTAAATGGATTAGAATGATGATTTGATTATGTTAATTATTATTATAGAGGCATTTCATTAGCTATGTTCAAATCATATGTATTGTATCAAAAAAATGGCCAATTCCACGCACAAGGAGATCAAAATCTGGAAATAAACGAGTTAGAAAAGAATTTATGAGAGATAAAATCCTATAAGGAGTATATGAAGCAATTCAAATGAAAAGAAACAACTGACGATATTGCATTAAATTTTAGTGGGAAAATACAACAAATAAAGACAATAGAATAATTTTATTCTTTATATTTTATTATGTCCGGAGATCAAGAAACAACGCAAGAAAATTCAGAAGAAACAACACCAGAAAACGAGTCATCAGAGATGACGATTGAAGATACCAAAACAGAGTTGGCTACTATGTATCTCAATTTCCTCGATAAACAGAAATGAGGAATATTATCTACTACAGCATGATTCGGTGTTAGTCTCAATCCGCTCCAAAAAGATGCGGTAGAATATTTGACTACGGATGTTGCAAAAGATAAAACAGATTTTTTCTCAAATATAGGAAAAAATATCAAAAAGAAATTTGTAGAAAAATTCACCTGATGAACTATGCTGGAATACAATAAAGCAAGTCTAAATAAAATGAAAGCTTTGATTACTCAATATAAAGACGATCAGATCAAACTTCAAGAACTCATGGCTAAAATTGCAGCAGGTACGGACCCTACCGTAGAACCATTGCCTGCCACCACAAATACACCTACAACCCCAGAAGCTACTACAACACCAGTGATACCTATTTCGATAACTTATGATAAATTAAAAGTTGGAGATGAGGCGAGTCAGGAAGATATTACTTATATAGATACTAATGCAAAAGATATCGTAGAAAAACTTGAAATAAAATGAGAATTGAGAAAAATAGACAACATCAAAGATAAAGAAGGAAATGTTATTTTGGAATGTATAGGAGAGACTCCGTATGTTAATTCAAAGGCAGCAGCTGATTTGATATGATTATCCTTGCTCTATTACAAAAAAACTGGACAAAAATTTCTCTTGGAAAGTGTATATAGGACCATAGAGCATCAGGAGAGACTTAAAGAAATAAATGCAGCGACGGGAGTCCCTACAGCAGATCCAGGATATAGCTGACATAATTTATGATTATCTATAGATGTAAGCGAAGATTCAAGATATAGTGAAAAAATAGGAGGAGTAGCAGGACTCAAAAAGATAACTCAAATGTTTGATTTTAATGCTATATCAAATGAAGACCGGCATTTCGATCATTCAGAATTTGTTGATAATTATTATGCAAATAAAGAAGCGAGACTTTCAATAGCACAGAATCTTGATGGTTTATTTGAAAAAAATCAAGATGTTTCACAAGCTGCTTAAATATCTTTAATAATTTTCTTTACCACTCCGATCACTTTCGTTTCATCATATTTCGTTACTTCTACATTATCAAAAAACCTATTCACAGACTCTAGATAGAGTTTATTTTCTTTCTTGATGATTTTTTTCAGTTTCGGTAAATCATTGTGTATTACGAAAACATAATCGTTGATATCATAACTTGGCTGTTGTTTAATCAAAACCAAATCGCCATCTTGTATTTTTGGCTCCATACTATTCCCTTTTGCTCTCACGAAAAAACATTTACTGACATCTTTGACGCCCATCATAGCCATAGTCACAGGAATCTTTTCTTGTGTATATTCATCGACGACCTTTTTCCCTTTATTTCCACATTGAGCGAAACCGTAGATGGGAAGCTGGACGATATCATTCAGATTATCCGTGATGCTCTCCCTGATTAATCTATATCCTTGTTCATCTTTGATGAAATAGCCCTTCAATACTAATTGATTTAATTTATTCAACACCGTCTGTGGATGTCCCGCTCAGATATTGTGAGCAATCTCCCTCAGTGTGATTCATTCCTGATTCGTATTCCTTTTGAAGAAGGCAATTAAAGACTTTTGAATGTTGTCTAATTCTTTCATGGTGTAGATAATTAAAAGATTAAAAGATTATTAAGATTAAAAAATTTAGTTATTTGGTTGTGAAGTTTCATTGTTTTTTATTGTTCTCAAGATATTTGATAAATCATGAGAGTTTTTTAGATAATGTAAGAGAGGTGTTTTTGGATGTTTCAAAGTTTGGTTGTTCTATATATCAAACATTTAAGGCAATATGTATTTGATTTCTTACTTCACCGCAACTTCATTTTGCTATTTTTAAGAATCTAATAAATTCATTATTATTTTGTCTTTCAAATCATTCTACAATATTACTACTAACAGAGTTTGCAGCTCTTCTTATTTGGTCTCTTAGTCAAAAATCTTTTTTGAAATCACCATGATTGGTAATTTGATAAATAATAGTAGTAAGTTGTATTGCATCTTTCCAAATTTCCATATCTTCAAATTGTGTGAATTTCATTTCGCATAATCTTATCTACTAAATATCTATATGATAATCTTTTAATTTTAATATTTTTTTAATCTTCATAATTTGAATTATAGTAATCCCTTTGACATTGTCAAGTAAATTTTGACAAAATCAATGCTATTTTTGACAGAGTTGTAAAATATAGGTCTCCATACGTAAAAAATCTCTTGATTTTCTAAAATAAATAATTAAAATTGATTTCGTTGATGAGAAAGACTCGAAAAAAATGATTCACTTGTTTTGTACGATCGATATCGTAATTCATCTGAATCTCTAAGAGACTTTATCACTATAAATGTAATGAATGGTAATGAGAGCTTCGCTCGTAATGAATGGTAATGAACATTACACGAAGTACATTACACGAAGTACATTACGCGCAGTAAATTCGTTTTATAATCTTATAGCAAAATAGAGATGACAACAAAAAAGCAAGAATTGCAAGAAGCTTTCAAGAGTATTGAAAAGCAATTTGGTAAAGGTGCCATTATGAGAATGGGGGATAATGCAAATGTAGGTCTTGTAAGTACATTCCACAGTTGATCCTATGTGTTAGATTTGATTTTAGGATGAGGATATCCTGAAGGAAGGGTCGTAGAAATTTATGGACCAGAATCATCTGGTAAAACTACTATCGCATTGCATGCGATTGCTGAAATTCAAAAGAGAGGAGAAATGTGTGCATTCATTGATGCAGAACATGCCCTTGATCCGCAGTATGCAAGAAAACTCTGAGTAGATGTTGATAACCTTTTGCTTTCACAACCAGATTTTGGAGAGCAAGCATTACAAATTGCAGAAGAGTTAGCAAAGTCGTGAGCAGTAAAATTAATAGTTATCGATTCCGTCGCAGCATTAGTTCCGAGAGCTGAAGTAGAGGGCGATATGGGTGATTCATATATGGGATTGCAGGCGAGGATGATGTCTCAGGGATTGAGAAAACTCTCTTCTATTCTAGCAAAAAGTGGTACTACATGTATCTTCATCAATCAAATTCGTATGAAAATAGGAGTTATGTTTGGTAATCCAGAAACCACTCCCGGAGGTAATGCACTCAAATTCTTCGCATCACAAAGAGTAGAAATTCGCAGATGAGATAAATTACTGCAAGATAAAGAACAAATAGGATACTTAGCAAAAATAAAGATATCAAAAAATAAAATATCTGCACCGTTCAAGACCGCAGAATTACCGGTCAAGCGAGGAGTTGGATATGATAAAACTGCTGATATCGTAGAAGCAGCAACTGCACTCAAATTAGTAGATAAAGCATGAGCATTTTATACATTTGGAAAACAGAAATTTCAAGGTAAAGAAAAATTCATAGCAGCTTTGGATACTGATGAAAAGACAAGAAAATCACTAGAAAAAGATATTCAAAATAAAGTCAAAGAGATGAGAATGGGAAAGAAAGTTCTAGATGATGAAGCACTTATTGCAGTAGAAGCTGAAGTCGAAGAAGACGCAGCAGAAGCTATAGCTGAAGCAGCAGAATAATACGTGTTTGTTTAGCAACTTTACACATATTATATTTGTGAGCAACGTTATATGAAAAATATCCCCGCACTTTTTTGCGGGGATTTACGTATAAAAAACACACAGAGAATATAATTTCTTTTTATCTTACTAAATAGCTCATACTATGATCAATACTCAGCAACTTTGTAAGTTCTTAGTGAAAGCTAAAAAAGCTACCTACGCAAGCGGTGATGCAGCAAAAAAAATAATTGAATCAGATACCTCAACGACTTTGATATTTGAAGATGGCAATCGAAAATATCACGATAATTATTTTGGTGGTGAACCATATGGAGGAAGAGAGGTAGTTTTTTTTAAGGGTAACCCGGTATATATCATGACCTATTATGGTTGGATAAACGAAAAAGCTACAGATTTTAAAACGATATACAAAACACTTCAAGAGGCTTTGTTACTCATTGATCAAGCAAATCCATATCGTGGTCCAGAAGAATATATGCAATGAAAATATATGTATGTAAATAATTCTGTGGGCGAGGTTGATAATTTTTCTGGTGAAGAAAATATAATGTATGATGGCGAGGAAGTATATAAAGCAAAATATATGGGTGGGTTAGTTGATCAGATAAAAGAAAATGAGATATAAATATCTATTGAATTCGTAAGAAATTTGTATATACTTTTGACTGGTATATTTATACACTAATAGATTTCTTATGCTCAGCAACCAATGTATTTCCATCACTGATCTCAGAACCAAGATCAAGGAATGTCTTGATGATCTCGAAAAACATGAAAAATATGTATTCGTAAATAATAAGCCTGTCGCAGTATTGATGGATGTGACGATGTTCGAAAAACGAAATACGGCTTTTGATTTTTCCAAGGAACATATCGATCAGAATGAATTTGTACGTTATTTACAGGATTCGAAACGCAGATGACTAAAAAACGGAAAAAAAAGATAGATACTATGCCTCCCAAATTCAGGGAAGAATTATTAATTGCCCGGACGACGGAGAATAAGGAAGGGAAAAATTAGAATTATTTTCTGTAAAAAAAATGGTAGGGGTGAAATCCAAAAGATAGATTTCAGAGGTGATGTATATAAGTGATTATAAAAAAAAGCCCTGCAAAAATCAGGGCTTACTACGGTTTACATTAACTATTATTTCTTTTGCTCAAGCACCAATTTATATATTGGGCTTTTGAGAATTTTTGTTCCTTCCTGTATCCACAATTGAAATGTGTTAACATCAGTAGGAAGAAAACATTTATTCCAATCAATAGGAAGCTTTTTTTTCTCTCCATTGATGAAAAAAGAAAATATGTAATCTGTAGAGTACTGTGGCCAATTCCAGGTGGCCATTATTTGATCAGACATCCATTTGAATACAATCTGAACATCTTCAGCTTCATCACTGATGATGACGCTTTTTACGATCATTTTTACTTTTTTTTCTACTTGCTGTGCTTCAGCGCAGCTTACTACTGTTACAATCAACAGTAAAGATAACATAAATTTTTTCATTTTGTTTTTGGTTTTTGTTTGGTTCTTTATATAACTATAAACAACAAAAAGTCAATATCAAAAGAAATAATGATATTTTTGTTTCTTATCAAATGGAAATATTTTTTTATCAAAAAAAACACTATTATATTATAACAAACTTCTGAGCTTTAATAGGAGTACCATCAGCTCCCTTTAGTACATCTAAACTGATATTGTTGTTTTGAGAGTTACGTAATTGAATAAAATACATTCATTGTGCTATGTTTTCTAATGTAATTTTCAATTCATTATCTGTTCACATATTTGTAGAGAATGAGTCCTTTCTGACCAATTGTCCTGTCATGCTAACTATTTCATAGGTATCGAATAATTGACCATTATTTCAAGATAATTCATTATTACCTAATTGTATTTTTATTTCGCCATCTTTTTTCACTGGATTTGGATAAGGGACATACCCGAGTGTTGTATTCTCCAATGTTGCTTCAGATCATATGATATTATTATCTTCATCAGTGGTGGGGTTATTGCTATAATAAACAACGTCATTAGATGATTTTTTCGTTATTTTTGTAGCATTTTCCGGGTTCATCAAAAAATCTGCATAATATTTTAAATCAGATTGTTGATAAAGAATATATAATGGACTATTTTTATCTGATACATTGATAAGAGAGTATACTTTTAGTAATATGCTTTTTTTTGCAATTTCATCAATTTCTTCAGATGAAACCTTTTGGTATACGTATCTCATAATGTTTATAAGATATGCACGTTGATCTAGATAATAAGGTATTTTTTCCTGAAATTGTTTTTGAGAATATAAAAGAAAATCGTTTATGTCATTTGAAGATACTACTAATGAATTGGTGTGTAATATATTTATTATGGTATTCTGATATGGTGGTTCTATAATATTTCATCATAATTTTTCTCATGTCGAACTAATCATATTCCGTTCTTTCATAAATTGAATATTAATATATTCATCCAAAGTTAAATCATGTATACTGATTCATTCATACGATGTTATCATGGGATTTTTTTTAATCTGCTCATAGACTTTTTCATAATTATTTCTATTATTTGGAGAAAAATATTTTATATATAATCTATCATATGCATTTTCTTTGAATGCTGATATGTATTTATCATTTTTTGAAGGTATTAATGTATTGTCCGGATCTATTTTTTCAAGCAGAGAATAATCACCGGTAGTACCCATTTGAGCTATGATGGATTGTTTTCGTAATTTCATGGTAGAACCTTGTTTTTCTTCTTTTTCTTTTTGCTTTTGTCTTTCTTTTTCTTGAATTTGATCTTTTTTCATCTCTTCCATCCTTTGATATATCACTCATTTTTTTGTGGTTAAATCCTCTTTAAAATCATTAAACTTACTTATAGTTACTAATGTTATTTCTCATGTTTTTAATCCATCAAATTGTTTTTTGATATCATTTGCTATTTCATTTACTTCTATATCCTTACTAAAATCACATTCATACAATGGAGTTACTTCTTCCGCTATTGCTTTAAATTGTGATTTTACTGATCATTGTTCGTTTTTATCATAATATTCTTCTTCTTCCTCGTTTCTTCATGTTTTCTTTTCATCAAATAGCTCATCTAAAGCAACATAAGACATCACTTGCTCTTCCAATGGCATCGTTTGTGAAAGTAGAGATACTTGTCAGATGATATCTTCTATTTTTTTATTCAATTCTTCTTTTTTGCGGTCTGAAAGATTTTCAACAAGATCTTTTGCTATAGAAAGCTGAAAAGATAGATTCCATATATGATCTGCTGTTTTGATGTCTCTGCTATCTATCTTGTCAAGAAATGCACTTATTTCAGTTTCTCATATAGTAGATATGATTTTTTTATTTTTTTCTATTTTTTTAATGTAGCTGAATGCTTTTATTGCATTGTCTCAGTTTTTCATTTTGTCTTTTTTTATAGCATCTATTTCATTTTTTGATGTATTTTTATCTATATGTACTGATGTGTTTACATTAGCAAGAAAGCCATTCCATTCTCTACTAAAATATCACTGGAGTTTTCCATACATGCTATCTGTCTGTGTATCTAGAAAATTAGAACTTTCAGTATTATCCTTGTCTCTTTTTTGATAATAGGTGAGATAGTCTTTTACGGATGAAAGGAAGGTGTCTGATTCTATACTTACATTAACCATAAAATCACCCGTTTGTTGTGCCTGATAAGGACGGGTATTGAGAACGTCATCATATTTCTTTATACAAAGAACGCTTGATGTCTTATGTACTATATTTTCGTATGCGGGATCTTTTATCTGTGTGAGAGGAACAAGTTTATCATACTCTTTTTTTTCTATAGCTTTGATGATATATATTTTAGCTTCAGCAATACCATGTGGCGTATAGCTATCTTCTGGTTTGGTTTTTTCTTCACCTTTAACTTCTTCTGTCGGTTCTGTTGATTCTGATTTTTGCGGTGGTCGAATCGCTTTGGAAATTTCTATTTCTTCAGAGGTAGATAAAGTAAGGACTGTATCCTTGGTAAATGTTTTGATGCCATTAGTCAATGGTCATTGTACTTCCTCATTACTACCTTTACTTCATTTGGTAGCAGTATATCAAGGTATCTGTTCGAACATATTCGGATAGTCACTAGGAGTGGATATAATATCAGAGAGGAGTGTGGTTTTATTAGAAAAAATTTCATCAGCAAGTAATTCATGATATTTTGCAGCAGCACCAGATTTATCTGATTTTGCAACATATGCGTTTATATCCATTTTTTGTATGATTTTTCATATAACAGATTCTTCTTTTTTTCAATATTCACTAACAGTTTCTCTATAATTAGCTCACTGAGCTTCTTTGAGATCATCATTGAAAATATCAGCCATGAAGCTTATTTTATTAATATCGTTTTCAAACAAATTCTCTATAAAATTTTGGTCATCCAAAGAAAATGGAGCCAATTTATCTGCTACATTATTCATAGTATCCAAAAATTCTGTTGTCTTTAGCGGTTGTTTTGCTATGTCGATTGTTTCTACAGCCATCTTATTTGGATAACTGATTTAAAATGGATTCTGTATTTTCTTTTTCTGCATCCTTTTTTTCTTCCTCACTGATTTTTTGAATCTTTTTGTGTATAGCTTCCAAAGCTTGTAAACTTTTATCTTTTTGTTTTTGCGAGAGGTGTGAGATAACCTTGAGAAGCTTATCAAAAATATCGTCAAGAAAAAAAACAGGTAGAGCAAAATTCTTTTTGAGCGTAATGAATAACTGATCAAATGTTGGTGATTTTTTTTGTACTTTTTGTAAAACATCCAAAATAAATTCCCTTTTTTCTTTTTTACTAAGCGTGACAAAATATTTTTTGTATGTTTCTATATCATCAATCATCTACATATATTAGAGTAAAACTTATTTCACCTCCAGACTAAATTCACCGATTTTCGTATCATCAATAATGATAACTATCGTTGCTGTTCAGGCTTTTTGACCGAGGATAGTGATATCCAAAGAACCGTCATTGATGAGTTTTATATTTGATATACTAGGTTGTAAGATATCATTCGTTGAAATAATGTTGAATACAAAAGGAAGCAAACCGGCATATTTTTCACCAGTATTTTTATTTTTTATTTCAATCGTTAGCGTAGCTGATTCACCAATTTTGAGTGGTGATTTTCCCACAAGTGTTATGGTAAGATCATTTTGCGTCATAAAGTGTTGCGTGATGTCACTGAGATCTTCAAACTTTAGGTCCAGTCATTTATGTAATGGATCTTGTACAATTACCGGACGTACAACAGGAGTTACCACAGGAATTACTACAGGAATAACTGTTGGAGCTGTATGTTGTTCAGGTTTTTCTACGACAATAGGTGTTGGTGTTGGGATGGGAGTTGGGGTAACAACAACAGGATCAGTTGGTTGCTCAGGCTGAGTTATTACAGGTTTCGTTGGAATAATTACTGCTACTGGAGGAGTAACTGAACTTGTTCATGTAGTAATTACTACAGGCGGTACTATAGTTCCTGTTTCTACTTCTGGTACATCAACAGGAATATCTTTTTTGCTATTATAAATATAACATTTTACATTGGCGGTTGTGAGATCTTCTCGACGATCGGACATTTGTCCTCTGCCTACTCGCGCCATATCTCTGACGATAAGTTTTTTGAGTGATCTATCATAGTGCATTACTTTTCCCACATGGCCGTAAGATCAAAATCTTCCTCCCGCTTCATAGATAATGAATGCTCATTGGGTTGGGGTCAATCAAATTTTATATCAGGTTTCTGCTGCGTTTTTGCATCGATCTACTGCGTTACCTCACCATGTTCTCTGTTGAGTTGCTTCATCGATATACGGAAAAAATTCTGGAGAAATTCTCGCTGCTCCATAAGTACAATATCATTTAGCAAATGTATTTTCTACATCCAAATCCATTCCTCGGACAGAGATAATATTTCATTGTTTCAATGACGTAGATGGATTTTTCATGGCATTCAAGAGTACTTCAGCAACTTCAGTACTATTATTTCTATATAAGTCTTGATTGAGTCCTGTAAGATTAGCAAACATAAATGATCATGAAGAGATGGTAATAAACATAATTACTACCAATTCTAAACCATGAAAAAGATGGTGATGCATATGATTAACAAAATGCAGCACTTTATGCACATGTCTGTGAAAGTGTTTATGGAGATGATGATGGATTCTTTCGTGAAGTGTTAACTTCTTTGGCTTTCTTTTCATAAAGACGCTAAAGTGATAAATTGTTAAATTGTTGAAGTGTTAAATTGAAACATTTAAACATTATGGTATTTGGTCTTTATAGTAATTATACTCACGGAAGGCATTTTTGTCAAATATTTGAAGACATTTTTTGTTTGCAATACTTGATTAAAAAATTAAAAGATTAAAAGATTAAAAAATTAGGCTTACTAGCTAAATTACCTAATCTTTTACTATTCCTAATCTTTTAATATTCTCAATCTTAATGAACAAACACATACTCTTCATTCTAGATTACTACTTACCTCACAAAGGCTGATCGGAAACGGTATTTGAAGCAGTTATTTCTCGTTTATTGGCAAAATGATATACCATTTCATTACTTACCAGTCGCTTTGATCGCGAGCTTCCCGTTGAAGAAAAAAAAGAGAATTTTCATATCTATAGAACCGGAAAAAGTAGAGTCAGTTTTATGTTTTGGGCATTTCGAACATGAATTAAAATTTTAAAAAAAGATGCGACTATTTCATTGATTCATACCAGTACCTATGGATGAGCAATTACTTCGTCATTACTGGGAAAACTATTTCACAAAAGAGTGATTCTTACCGTCCATGAGATTTTCTGAAAACTTCGAAGACAGTACAAATGACGATGGAAAGGGGGATTGTATAGACTTTTTGAAAGACTAATATTCTGGTTTCCCTATGACGTGTATCACTGTGTATCACAATATACCATGAATTCTCTCAGGTTGGTTTACGGTATTCCGGACAAAAAAATAAAAATGATATACAACGGAGTAGATACAAATTTCCGAAATCCTGATGAGGTTACACCATCCGATATCAAAACGCAAAAAAATGATTACGGTCGGAATAATCGCTTCGTAATTACCTATTATGGCCATGCAGGAAAATCTAAATGACTAGATTATTTGGTCAATGCTTTGTCTGAATTAGTTCCTGTGGACGCGCAACTGCTCTTTGTCTTCAATATAATTGACTCCAAAAGAACACAATATATCAAAGAAAAAATCAGAAAATATCATCTCTGATCTTCCGTTCAAATTTTCGACGGCTTCGAAAAAAACGAGCTTCGTACCTTGATTGCAAGCTCCGATATGATTGTAGCTCCCTCATTGTCTGAAGGATTTGGTTCCGTTCATACAGAAAGTGCAGCGATGAAAAAGCCACTACTTACAACACATATAGCTTCTATTCCTGAAGTCGTTCGAGGTAACGTAAAATTTATTGCACCAGCATCCAAGAGAGAAATTATTCAAGCCATTCTCGAACGTGATCAATGGATAGATAATCCAGAATATACCATCCCATATAAAGAATTTTCTCGGAATGCTACAGTCAAAGAGCTGATAAAACTCTATCACTAAAATTCAACTAACAACGAATAATTAACAACTAATAACGAATGTATTTTTCTAAAAAAAGGGCGGATATTATCCGCCCCTACTATTTTTTGCTATTATAAATTACGATAGTTCATATTAAGATAAATCATTCACTGTTAACTGTTAGTTGTTAACTGTTAGTTAATTTTATCTATTATTCGTATAAATAAACTCTTTTACTTGTTCCAGACTATCAAAATATCTTTCACTTGTAAAGGTGTATGAAGAGAATTCTCCCTCTATAGTTTTGAAGAAATAATATACTTTATGGTTTGGAGCAGTATATGGAGATGTTTGTCGTGTTCCATCTATTCCTATACGTCACCATCGTGCCAAAATAGCTCTTGCATTAAGATATTGTGATCCTACAGGATTGCTGATATCAATAAGATATTTCAACGTATCTAATGTTGGGAAATATTTTGGTGTAATGAAGTTTGTAGAAGTGAATTGTCTTTTTGCAGAATCATAGGTGATAGTATATCTTTTACCGTTTGGCGCAGTATATACACCATTTACGATCCATGGAGCTGATCCTATACCATCTCCAAAATCTTCATTTTCATAATACTGTTCAACGAGATCATAGAGATATTTCAATGCATCATATTCTGTATCATTTTCATCGAGGTCTTCGATATTATTCTCCAACATTACCATCAAGGTATTCAAAAATTCTTCTGCTTTAGTGCCTTCATAGAGATCTCTCAGTGTCTCGAAAATAGCTATGATTTGGAGCTTTTCTGTACTAGAAAGATCAGTATCAATATCTGAATAATCATCGTTATTATCACTTTCATTCATAGTGGTTACACGGAAAAGTACAGAAAGATTGCCGATAGTTAATGTGCTGCTAACAAGCGTATCATATTCATCGCTAGAGATAAGTTCTATATTTATGGTATCACCATTTTTGACATATCCTGTGCTTCCCGTCATTACACTATTGATATACAATGCTCATCTACTTGCACGTGCTAGACTATATGTTCCTGTAGAAAGTCCAGCAATAGTACCTGTACTAGATCTATATGTTCTATCAAGACTTGCATTCGTAATGCTCGTAAATGAAAAGCTAGTTGGTGTATATATTTCTCCACTATAATAGAAGTTCCATACGCTAGATTGTCCAGACCATCAGAGCTTATCCAAAGAACGGACCACTCGATAAAATGTTCCGGTATTTCCCAAAACTCATGTAGTGAGTGTGGTAGTTACGCCCGTAGTAAATCCAGATAGACTAATAGTAGTAAATGTTCCTGTACTAGAAACATACCATCGATATCCAGATAATCCAACACCGGTATCTGTAGCAGCTGACCATGTTAATGTAATCATTCATGAAGTTACTGATCAACTTGTAGGAGCTGATAATACAGGATCAGTAGGTTTAGTAGTATCAAGATATCCTGTAAGTGTTTGGTAGAGATATTCATTACCGGTAGATAAGGTTACATAGATATTTTTTAGTCCATCAGTCCCAGATGCTACAGGATAGAAAGTAATAATTGCTCATCATGTCAAAATACCAGAGCTTCGTACTCCTGTAGTTATGTCTCCCGTTATAGTATAGCTGCATGTTATATTAGCATAGAGGTAAACTGGGAATGCATTGCTTACATATTTCGAAGATCATGACCATTGAATAGTAGTACCACTTAATGCAATGATTCCGCTGAGCGGTACACTTACGGAGAAAGGAATAGTACTAGAGATTCCTGTATTCCCTGCTTTATCCGTAGCCAAAACATACCGAGTATATCCTGTGTTATTTCCTATGCTTTTGGTATATGTAGTAGCTCATGTAGTAGTTCATGTAGCATATAGTGTTCCATTCAAATTTATGTACAGATTATATCAAGAGATATTCGCTTCAATTCATGACCAACTAAAGACGATAGTATTACTTCAACTCACGGTTGATCCACTGCTTGGAACGTATGCTCCCGTAACTATTGGATTAGTAGTATCAATAGTAAAGGTCATACCAGTTGCATTTCATGCAATATCATAGATATTCAAACGATATGTTCCTCCTGTGGTGATGGTTGTTCCACTAGCAAATCCTGTATTCAAATATGAGTTTCCATTGAGTCCACTCAATCGTGCTCACGAAATATACGTATCAGTGAACGTGATAGTGATTCATGTAGTATTATAATATCATCCACTTACAATAGTACTTCATGAAGCTAAAGTTCCCGTAAATGAAGGATATGTTGTATCGATCATAAAGGTAATTCCTGTAGAAGTATTTCCTGCCTTATCATATCACGTAACTACATATGTATTTACTCCTGTTACGGTCAATGAAGTTCCTGTACGAAAAGTTCCATTTACCATAAATCCAGAAAATATTTTATCATCAGATCAGGTGATTAATTTTCCTGTATTATAATATGCACCAGAAATGACTCATGAAATGGTAGGTCTTACGGTATCGATAGTAAAGGTCATTCATGCCGTATATCCTCACGTATTAGAAAGAACAAAAACATATGTTCCATCTCCTGTAATGAGTGTTCATCATGTATAATTTACGCCACTAAGTGTGTGTCAAGAAATATTGCTTCCCGTAAAGGTTATAGTTATTCATGTGTTATAGTATCATCAGGTAACCACGTTAATATTTGATAATGTTATTCATGAAAAAGATAATTCTGGTGTTCAGAATGCAAAAAGTTTGAGCGTTCCTGTGGTGGTAAATGAACATAATAAATCTGGATCCAAAAGACATTCAGATTCTGAACTATTAATTGATCGTGTTTCTCCGTCGGTTGATTTGAAAATTTTTAGATTTTGTCATTCTGTTCAAGAGAGCACATAATAATAGATAACTGTCTGTCATCCACTCACAATCAAATAGGTATCTCCAGTTGTTCCTACTTCTATGGTATCGACGATTGAGTTGACAAACGAGATTCATGTCTCTCAGAGATTAGCTTGTTTTGTTCCTGTAGTTATTTGTAGAGGTGCATATAATTTTCCATCTCGGTCAGCTCCAGAGATTGATCGAGTATTGGTTCAATATATTTGTAAAAAGTTTTCATATCAGTTTTGAGTTGGTAACTCAATACGTATATCATCCGTATAAGAAACAAAGTCAGTTCAGCTAGATATAGTATTGCCTGTAAGTGTTGCGTAAGGGGAAAAAGTAAAATTTATATAATTATTATCTTGGGTAAATGTATCGAAGAAAATTGCTGGATTATTAATATTGGTATAATTTATTCAAGATGTTATATACCCCTGAATTTCTCCACTTCCAATAAACGAAGAAATAAAGTATCCCGTTCATCCATTTATATATATGGAAGAGTGATTAACTCAAGAATAATAATCAGTAGTATTAGTAATAGTAGTATTGATTGATGTGGTAATGTATATTCATATATGTGTATTTCACGATAAAGTAGATCAACTTATTATGTTGGTATTTGAGTTACCAAAATATATTCCATCATAATTATTATTTATAGTAGAATTTGTTATTTGATTGTTGAAGCAAAATCATAATTGTACTCAATAGTAATTGTTGTTGGTAGTAATGTTAGTAAAATTGTTTTCAGATGAATTCAATAAAGACAATCATATAGAATCATTGTTATTTGCTGTAATGTTTGTTCCTGTATTGTATGAAGAATTGTTTAAATATATTCCAGCGCTAGCATTCCCTGATGCAGTTATTCCACTCAAGATAGTTCATGAAGAGTTTGATAAATGTATTCAATAAATATTATTGTTGGTAGTAAGATTAGTAAAATTGTTTTTAGATGAATTCGATAAAGACAATCATATAGAATCATTGTTATTTGCTGTGATATTTGTTCATGTAGTATATGATGAATAATAAAAATATATTCAAAAATTCATATTTCCTGAAGAAAATAATCAACTCAAAGCATTATAATTAGATTGAGATAAATATACTCAAGCAACAATATTATTATTGGTAGTAAGATTAGTAAAATTGTTTTCAGATGAATTCGATAAAAATAATCATATATAATCATTGTTATTTGCTGTGATATTTATTCAAGTAGTATATGATGAATTTTCCAACAGCATTCAATTATTTATATTTCCTGAAACTATTAATCAACTCAATGTGTTGTAATTAGATTCAGAAAAATATACTCAATCATTACTATTACTATTGATAGTGAGATTAGTAAAATTATTCCCAGATGAATAATATAAATACAATCAATCTTCATTATTATTTGATATGATATTTGTTCCTGTATTGTATGATGAATTATCAAAAACCATTCAATAGTTTGTGCTTCCTGAAGAAACTAATCAACTCAAAATATTGTAATTAGATTCAGAAAATCATACTCAATGATAATTATTGTTCATAGTAAAATTAGTAAAATTGTTTTCAGATGAATTATCTAAATATAATCATAAATAATTATTATTGCCTGTGATGTTCGTTCCTGTATTGTATGATGAATTGTTAAAATATATTCAATGATATGAATTCCCAGATGCAGTTATTCCACTCAAGATAGTTCATGAAGAGTTTGATAAACGTATTCAGTTACTACCTGTACTTGCGTTTGCGATGATGTTGGTTAATGTGTTGCCGTATGTTGTAGATAAATAGATATTATCTCAGTTATTATTATAAGAATTGATAGTATCCAATGTATTATTAGACGATTGATTAAGAAGATAAATTCATCTTCAATCGTTTCAATATGTTTCTAGATTTTTTAATGTATTTAAATTGGAATTAGTAGTAAGAGTTATTCAATCTGCAGTATTATTGTATACATTTACTCCACTTAATATGTTTCTTATAGATGATTCTATAAAAACTCCTTGATTGTTATTATATATATTTGTTATATCAATAGAAAAAATCATTGTTGCATATAGATTTAAACCAAGAGAAGTATTATTATAGATTTCTGAGTTTGTTATCTTTCCATATGATGAATTTTGTGCGTAAATTCAATTTTCATTGTTATATATTTTAATTTCATTCATACATAAGTTAGTTCAAGAACTTATGTAAATAGCATTACTATCATTATTGGTAATATTTATTTTTTCTATAATAATATTGTTGTTATCAATTATTTTTAGTAAATTATATCATCAAAAACTGCCTGATAAAGTTACTGTTCCACTACTAATGAGCGCAGAACAATTTGCCATAGAAATACCTGTAGTTATATTGTAAGTACCAGATGCCAGTACATAGATAACATTATGATCAATCGTTGTTGGAATTACTCCGGTATATACAACAGTCATACCATCATCGAGACAGGTTGATGCATTATATCCATCCCATCATGTAGTATAGATACTTCATTCATCTCACGTTCCATAGAGGGCAGTGATGATATCATAAGGACTTGGATCTTCATTCCAAAATCCAGAATTTAGAAAACTTGTAGTATTGGTCCAATCAAGACCTCAGCCATCGAGCGTCCATGTTGCTGCTTTTACAACAAAATTCGACATCCGGAATCCTATTCCAAAAATGAGGAAAGCTCAGACGAGAAGCCTAGCGATAAAATGTTTGTGGGAGTTTTTCATGGGATATAATAAGATGATAAATGATAGTAAAAAAAGTTTATACATCCTATTATATCCAGAATTGAAAATAATGCAAATTTTTGGGTACTTTTTTAAGGACCAATTTACCCATCATTCAACCAAAACTACTGAAACATATTTTTGGAGGATGATGTGCAAATTTTCGAAGGGGAAAATTTACCCATTCTTCAATGAAAAATAAGAAGGATATTTTTCAAGGAGAATGTGCAAATTTCAGAGGACTTTTTTCAGTGGTTACAATCATCCGCAAATAGCCGTCTGAGAAAAAGTCTTTTATGGAAACATTTCTCACGTTTTGGATTGAAAAGACAGGTTAGTACAATAGAAAAATATCAGTATATTATAATAATAGTTAACATACCCCGCTAGTAACAATGCAGCACAAAAAGTAGGTCGAGCAATGTATCCTACAAGAAAAAAAATATAATGCATCCAATGTCGATAGATACATACAAGCAATAAAGCCAAACTAAGCGTGATAGGAAAAAATATGAGATATTGCCCTACTAGCGGAAAAAAAGGATTTTTTTGTCCAGTCCCGCAAGGCGGGATTGGTCGTGGGGTTTGGGGCACGAAAAGCCCCAAGAAGAAAAATATCTTTTTTACGAATATTCTATTTTTTTAAAATATTAATAGGTAAATTTTACAATGACATTGCATTGAAAAGACAGGCAAAAAAAATACATATATGCGATATAATTGAGACGCAATGAAAATCTGATACTTTTTTGAGGGTTTTCATGACGTCGAAATTATATTTACTATCCAAATAATTACGAAGTGTAACGAGGAATTATTATGGTAGTAAATGTAAAAAGTTTTTTTAATTTTTAGAGGTAAAAAAATGAAAAGAAAACTCTGATGGTGGTTTACGTTTTCTCCTGTAATAGTAGGTGTACTCTGGATTTTAGTTAGTCTGTTCTTCTGGGTTATGACAACAGTGGGAGTAGAGTCACTTATACTCATAAATCTCAAAACAGTTCTTAATCGATGATTTTGAATACTGGCATTGATTTCCATTCCATTGTTTAGTATAGGAATTTTGTTTTTATATACCTTTCCAAAAGATAGGTCAAATACATTTAAGATAAAAGAAATTATAGACTATAGCCGAACAGCAGCCAAAAAAAATATGAAATTTTTTCTCTTGTGATTTGTTGTCTATATTGCATTACAATTTATCAGTAGTACATTTGGATATTGAGCAGAGACAGGAAATGCTCAGTTACGAAATATTGGAATTACCTTAGTTATTTTGTTCGCTGCATTGCGAATGAAATTGTGATTCGTCAATCTTTCCTTGAATATCGTTCATAACGCCAAAGTAAATTCAGATGATGTATTTATTAATTTTCAGAAATATATAAGATATTTAGGTGCATATATACTTATGTATATCATTGTTATTGTCTGAACACTTTTATTAATCGTCCCAGGAATTATTTTTGCTTTGAGATTATCAATGATACCGTATCTTATTATCGATAAAAATATGTGATCAATCCAGGCCATCAAAACAAGTTGGAAAATGACTAAAGGATTTATCGATGATGTATTTGTTCTCAATCTTTTATGTTGATTAATTAATATATTGTGAATATTCTTCTTCTTCATCTGATTATTACGAACGATACCATTTTTTATGATAGCAAACGCGTATCTCTATACTAAAATACTAGAGAGCTCAGAGCTCAAAGTTAAAAGTTCAAAACCTAAGGCCAAAGCATAGAATTCGTAATTCGTAATTCGCAATCAATTAATCTTTTTAATCTGTTTCTTTTTAAGAAAATGGTAGATCAAAATCCTCAAATGCCACCGCAGATGCCATGATCACCGCTTCAACAAGCGCCCGTTCAAGCAGCTCCTCAGGCTCGTCCTCAACAGACAGCAAATATAACTGCACCGAGTTCAAAAATTTCTATGAAGGGAGTGATTATCGGATGCTGAATTTTGTTCATGGTTGTGGTTGGATGATTGTCACTCGTGTTCTATAATCTCATGAATAATCCTACTCAGCTTTCGAGTGTGGGATTAGACCCAAATACTACAAAAACGTTATTACAGACATTTTCTGTTATCTTTTTTGGTATCTTAGCATTCCTAGGTATTGGGCTGCTAATCACTAATCTTTATAGATTGATTACCGTCAAAAATAGATCAAAATTTAGATATGCATTTGGTGCATTTTTCGGATTTTTAATTTTTATTTTTGCTATCGTGTTGTGAGCGAGGATTATTACGATGGTAAGAAATTTTTCCGTAGAGAATATTCTCGACAGTGATAAATTGATCATGCCATATCTTCAATTGAAAGATGACACCAAATATACGCGTGAAGATCCAAAACTAAAACTCATTGCGCCAGCGACTATCTATTATGCACTCAACACCAATTACTTCAATTCACAGATACTTTGATCATTGGGACAGGCTAATTTTACTGAGATACTCTTAGACTGTGGAAACGGACAAAAGCTTACGTTGAATCTTACCACAGCTAAGTTCGATGGCTCATGTATCTATTTCAAAAAAGGAGAATATCTGCTCAATATAGAGACAACCTATATCAATATCCCTACATCAGAAAAACTTCAAAAGACATTTTCTGGATGATCAATCATATTTGATTCTGAAATCACCGTAAGTCCTACTAAGTCAGACCTCTTATTTAACGACGCCAAAACAGAAATGATTGTAGGAAAGGCACCAAGTAAAGTGATGTTTGATGCGAGTGCGGTATTCAAGGATCTTGGACTCAGCGATTACAAAATCATTCGAGATTTCAATGGAGATGGTACACAAGACAAACAGAACATTGTAAGTACAACCTATGTATACAACGAAGCAAAACTTCACAATATCTATATCAGATTTCCTAACCTCAATGATTATATTTATACCTTCCCAATTAGAGTAGAACAATCAGATGTTCCTGTCTGTGAAGTTATTGTTACCAAAGGAGAAGGCAAAGACTATCTCGTTACTACCAACTTCTTTGATAAGACCGTAAATATCACTACCTATCAATTCGATGTTCTCGACAGAAATGGCAAAGATAAAGTAATCGATACCATTAGGAATGCAAACGGTACATTTACCTACCAATTCCGCGGAGCTGGATTCTATGCTATCCAAAATACCTTCCTCACAGAAGACGATAAACAAGGACAATGTGAAAGTGATGATATCCAAGTCGGCGTAACTGATTTCCAAGTAAATTATGATAGCTATTTCAAGTCACCACAATCACCTCAGTTCAAAAAAGTAGGCAATGATGGTATTGTATCATGGAGTGGGGGAGAGCTTATCTTGACAGAGATCCCTACCGTCATCAAACTCCAAATCAATCAAATTTCTCCAAATACTCCGACAGCAACCAAAAAAGTTTTGATAGATGGTAAGCAGATTATCTCATCAGATCAGAATATATTTGAATTCACTATTGATAATAGTAATGATCATGAAGCGACGCTTATCGTAGAAGATGTACCAAGTGGAGCAAAAACAGAAATCGTTATCCCTATCAAAATAAAAAGAGCTGATGTTATAGGAAAAATCGTTGTCACTCCAGGGACCGTAGGTACAGATCCATTCAATGTTACCTTTGATGCTTCTACGAGTGTGCTCAATGATACAGGCGATGAAATAGTGTTTTTTACCTGGGATTTTTGAGATGGATCTCCTATCAAAAAGAATTTTTCTGAATCTATCATCACGCATACTTACAGATACGATACGACAAACGACAACGGTACATTCCATCCGATTGTAACTATCAAAACCAAAAAAGGTCGTGAAGTTACGGTGTCTCCAGACACGGACATTATCGTCAAAAGAGCAAATCAAAGCTTAAATATATCTATTCCTGATTATCCTGCACAAGTGGCAAATGTAGGTGATAGAGTAGGATTTTCTATAGAATTCAATGGATTGCCTACAGAGATACGTCGAGATTTCGGTGATGGAAAAACATTGACCTGCAATACAAGACAAGAATGCGGAAGCACGGTTCATGTATATGCTGCACCAGGAACATATCTCATCAGATCAGCAGTCGCTTACGAAAACCAGCCGACTATTGACGGAACTATTACCCTCAAGATAAATAATTAGACATGAGACATGAGTATCAAGACATGAGTATCAAGTATCAAGACATAATTCTGACTTTAAGACCTTCGACTTTACGGACTTTACAAACTGCCCATGGATTTTACACAAGAAATAATTAAAAGACTTCAGAAACTTAGTTGTATAAAACTTTCTCCTGAACAAGAAAAAAAACTCTGAGCGCAACTCATAGATATTATCGCATTTCTTGGACAACTCCCGGAAACTAAGTGAACAACTAACAACGAACAACTAACAATGAAAGATAAGCTTACGCTGAGGACTATAGCTGGAGTAAAAGAAAATGCAGAGAGTAAAAAAATTCTAAGAAACGTAAAACATGAAGTAGTAAACAATTCCATCGTCATAAAATCAGTACTATCTTAAATATAATGAATAATGAATAGTGAATAATGAATAATGTTGGATTTTGTTTTCATGAACTATTGTTTCATTACAATTGCATATTGTAATAGTTTATAAAATTACAATTCAATCATTTTTCACTTTTAGGCTTAATGGACAAAAACGGGGGGATGAAATCAAGGGATATATTAGTATAGTACTAGTATATCTTTATTTTTTTAATTATGTGAAATAAAAGTTGTCCTAAATGTAATAAACAAAGGGTTGT
>Ga0247841_10003016_pt1 | contig 31998 bp, 26 predicted proteins | sample LaCruzMarch2015__2_FD_192410 | JGI IMG/M metagenome (GOLD analysis project Ga0247841, IMG submission 192410) | Freshwater microbial communities from meromictic Lake La Cruz, Castile-La Mancha, Spain - LaCruzMarch2015_18m | ecosystem: Environmental > Aquatic > Freshwater > Lake | place: Spain...
GCCTTTATTGAAAAAGATGAAAGAGGTAACAAAAGAGAAAATGATTGCCTCATTCCCTGCAAGGCTGACTCCGCAAATGCCTATTCGAAAGTTATGGCTGTCAACGAAGAAATGTCCGGTTTATTTTTATACAAAGAAAAGTATAGCTAAATTTTATTCTTTAGCTGAAATAACCAATTATGAGATAATCGACGTGAAAGCTGGTTATGTAGTGATAGTAAAAGTCGAGTAAAATAATATTTATATAGCTAAATTATTGCGTATTTATGATTAAAATGAAAGTAATGTTAATAGACCCACCAGGATTCGAAGGAATCGCGATTGGAAGAATTTTAGGTAGTTTTGGGACCAATAAAGCAAACCAGGTTTGGCCACCATATGATCTGCAGATATTCGCCGGCTATTGCAAAAAGAATGGCCATGACTTCAAAATTCTTGATGCAAATAATCTTAAAATGAATTATGGTGAAGTTAAAAAGATTATAGCAGAATATAATCCGGATTGGGTAATTTATCTCACCTGTTTTCCAAATTTTGAACTTGATGCAAACGTTGCACGAATTGCAAAGGAAGTTAATCCAAAGATAAAAACGGCTTGTATGTCTCTCTCAATATTTAGTGTTGAAGATCCAGTTAAAAGAATGAGCGATTCTTCGGGATTAGATTTTCTTCCCTGGGGAGAACCAGAAATTGCTTTAATGAAACTTATTAATAATACGCCGGTGCAAAAAGTAAAGGGAATTTATTATCGTGATTCAAAAGGTAAAATAAAATTTACTGGCGGAACAACAGAAAGAGTGATGAACCTCAACGAACTAGGAATTCCAGTCCATTATGCGCTGCCGTACAAAATTTATAAGTGCCCCTTGTCAATTAGTCTGCCGATGACAATTGTAAACTGTTCTCGAGGATGCATAAACTCTTGTGTTCATTGTCAGGCAGGAAATTTTCAGAAGCCGATGAGATATCGTTCAGTTGAAAGTGTTTTGGAAGAATTAGATCAGATTAAAAAATTGGGAATAAAAGAAATAAAATTTTATGATTGTTCTCTTCCCACAAATCAAAGATTTCTAAGAGAGCTGTGCGCAAAAATGATTGAAAAAAAATATAATTTTACCTGGAATTGCAATTCGCGAGCGGAATTTATCAATGAAGAAATTTTGAAGCTTATGAAGAAAGCAGGTTGCCATACGATTGCAATTGGCTGTGAAAGCGCGGATCCGGAAGTCATAAAAAATATGAAAAAAAATGAAACTGTTGAGCAAATTGGCGGCGCTGTGAAACTAGTTAAGAAAAATGGAATGAGAGTTTTAATGTACTTAACTTTTGGTTTGGAGGGAGAAACAGAAAAGACTATGAAAGCGACTTTTAATTTTGCGAAAAGTCTTAATCCAGAATTTGCAACGTTTGGAATAGCGGTTCCCGCCCCAGGCACACCTTTTTATGAAAATCTGAAAAATAAAAAATATCTTATGAATAAAAAATTAGAATTTATGGATCCCAACTGTTTACCTACTTATTGTTATCCTGATTTGTCGCCAGAAAAATTGCATGGATTTACAAGAAACGCTTACAAAAAATATTATTTCAGACCAGCATATATCGCAATGAGATTAAATCGCCTTAGGTCATTTACAGAGTTTAAGGTTTCTGCTATAAATGCATTGAATCTTATAAAGAGATATCAATTGGAAAAAGTGAATTAGTCAGATGAAAAAAGGGAAAAAATTAGTCGCCAGCGTCGTTATTCCGATTTATAATGCGGAGAAAAATATAGTTGAAACTCTTGATGCGTTGAATCATCAAACAGTTGATAATTTTGAAGTTGTTCTTGTTGATGATGGGAGCAAAGATGACTCTCTAAAGATTATCCGAGAATATAAGTCAAAATTTAAGAAAAAAGTTATCTCACAGGAAAATAGCGGGCCAGCGGCTGCAAGAAATTTGGGAGCAAAAAGTTCTGATAGTGAAATAATAATTTTTTTAGACTCTGACTGCGTACCGTATGAAAATTTCGTTGAAGAAATGATAAAACCTTTTGAGGATAAAGAAATTGTTGGAGTTCATGGACAGTACGAAACGAAAAATAAAAATTCTTTTATCGCGCGATACATTGGTTATGAGATGGCTTATAGACAGGAGCCGATGAAAAAGGCTGAAAGAATCGACCATATGGCTACGCATGCCGCGGCTTATAGAAAAAAAGATTTTGGTGAGGGATTTTCTACCGGATTTAGGCATGCTGATATGGAAGATATAGAATTCTCTTATAGGCTAGCTAAGGAAGGGAAAAAAATGGTTTTTCGTTCTTCAGCAAAAATAAAACACCCACATCCGGAAAAATTTTCTAAATTTGTTAAGCAACAGTTTGGCAGAGGTTACTGGAGGGTGTTGGGACACATTAAACATCCAGAAAAAATTGTTAAAGATTCTTACATGGGAAATTCGATTGCGGTGCAGGGTTTATTATCAGTTCTTTTTTTTATTTTGACATTGATTTATATTTTTAGTATTATGCTATTTGGTTTTCTGAAATTTTTGTATCTTCCATTGATAGGGATTGTCATTATTTATCTTTCAAACATTCCTCTTGGAATTTATTGTTTTAAATATGAAAAAAATATGTTAATTTTAGCTCCGGCAATGGCAGTTATACGTTCGATTTCAGCAACGCTTGGTTTTTTATTGGGAATGGTTAACTTTGTTTTATTAAAGAGGGACAAGTAAAAAATAGATTTAAATAGCAAATATATTGGATAATTACATGAGAATTTACTACCTTATTCCGCAGTATGTCGAGAATTTTAGCAAATCGTCTAGGTGGCATACGGTTAGCCGAGGGTTTACTCTTAGACATCCTGACTTACAGTTGCAGTCAGTTGCTGTTTTGGAAAAAGATGGACATATAGTTGAATTTTGTGATGCAACAGCTGAAAAGATTGGAAAAGAAAAAGTCTTTGAGAGAATAGAGAATTTCAGACCGGATATGCTAGTGGTTTATTGCACGACGCCCAGCATATATGATGATATTTCTTATGTCATTGATTTTAAGAAAAAATATCGTGATAAAAAAACGATTGTTATTGGCGCGCATGTTACGGCAGAACCCGAAGATACATTTAGAATAGCGGAGCACAAATATTTAGATATTGTTTGCATTGGAGAATATGATTATATTTTGAAAGATATTGCTAATGGAATTAAGTTGGAAAAATGTTTGGGTATTGCTTATGTGAAAAAGGGAAAAATAAAAATGAACAAAGCAAGACCGTTGCTTGATGTTACTGAACTTCCTTTTCCGTCGTGGAAACATATAAAGCCAGAGATTTACCCCGATCCCGGAAAGTTACATCCATTTATTACGCTGGTTGGATGCAGAGGATGTTTTGGTCAGTGCACTTTTTGTTTGATGTCAAACGCGATGTATAAACATAAGTTAAGATGCAGAACTCCCGAGCAAATCTGCGACGAAATTGAATACGACTTGAGATTGTTTCCGTATCTAAAAGAAATAATGTTTGAAGATGATACGTTTGGATTTGCAGGGGAGCACGCAATGAGGGTTTGTGATGAAATAATAAAAAGAGGTTTAAACAAAAAAGTTTCGTTTGCCTGTAATTTGCGTGTCGATATTAGACGAGATTTAATACCTAAACTGAAAGAAGCTGGTTTTAGATGGGCTTGTATTGGTTTTGAATTTGGAACAAATAAATCCCTTTGCTCTGTTAAGAAAGGGGTTACTATCGAAGTGGCGAGAGAGTTTGCATCATTAGCAAAGAAAAATAAACTGATACTCCATGGATGTTTTATGTTTGGAGCGCCGGGAGAAACGAAAGAAGATTGTAGAGCAACAATTGAATTTGCAAAATCATTACCTCTCGACACAGTACAATTTTCTGGAATAGCGGTTTATCCGGGAACGCCATTATATGACTGGGCAAAGAAAAATAAATATTTGGTTCCGAAAGATTGGAAAGACTGGGTTACTAAAGATTATAAGCAGGCGAGTTTGTTAAATTATCCTCAGCTTTCTATGGAAGACATAAATAATTTTATAGACATTGGACTAAAAGAATGGTGTGGGCGACCGAAAGAAATGATTAGACTTGGAATGAAATCTCTGACGAGTTTTGGTGAAATGGAGAGACTCTTTCATGGATTTAAGAGTTGGTTAAAATTATACAAATCAAAAAAAGAAAGGGGGTGTGAAAAGTGTTAGATAAATTTGTTGATAATTTAATTGATATTTTTTATTCTAAAGACAGAACAAAACTTTACATTGCTATTCTTTTTATTGTTGGAGTCATACTAAGAATTATTGCGGCAAATAATGGAGGACTGAGCGCTGATGATGCTGGACATGCTTTGAGAGCGGTTGGCTCAATCGAGTCCGGAAAATTGGAAGAGTATGGACAATCTTCTATTCTGTGGTATTATATTCAAGAATGTTTCATGAAAGTTTTTGGAGATTCTCAGTTAGGTTCCAGAATGGCGACAGTATTATTTGGAAGCTGTTTTATAGTTTTAATTTTTCTTTTTGTCAAACAGGTGTTTAAGTCTAATAAAGCGGGCTTAATCGCAAGCACTCTTGCCGCATTTTCTCCGTGGTTCATTAAAATGACGCTTCCAGAAATGGATATAGCGGCAACATTTTTTATTTTATTCTCGGCGTTGTTTGTTTTCAAGTTTATTGAAGATTATAAGAATAGAAATTTAATATTTGCTTCGATTCTCATGGGCTTGGCCATTATGATAAAAGTTTATTCTTTATTTTTCGCACTGTCTTTCTTTATTTTTATGCTAATCTATTTGTCTAGAAAAAAAGACTGGAAGTTCGGACTAAAAAAAGTTATTATCTTTTCTTTGATACTACTTATTTTTTGCATTCCAACTTTAACCTATAATTATTTGCTTTACAAGGATAAAGGATTTATTGATTATATGGCGACGAATGTTCTAAAAGTTGGTATGGATAAGTCAGCGCAATTTTATAGCTGGGCTCCGGGATGGAATACACCGAGCGATTTCAGCGGATTTTTGTTCGGAATGCAAAAAACATATTTGGGAAATGGACAGAGTATAACAACAAATGCGCTACCGGGTTTTGTTGTGCTTTTGAGAGATTTTTTTATTAATGAGCCTTTGATAATGATGTTTGGGTTTTTAGGATTAATATTTTTATTTGTGAATAAGGAAAAGAAATTCCCAGTGTTCTTTTTACTGTCAGCAGCTATACCCTTTGTTTATCTGGGGGCACATATCCCGATGATAAAACATCAGACATATATGCCCGTTCTACTTATTGCCCCCGCCGCATTTTTTATAAGTTTCTTGCATGATCAGCTCATCAAGAAAGTTCCAAAATTAAGATTGAGGTATATTTTAATCATTATAATTATATTTAATTTGTTTTGGCTCGGAGTTGGTAAGCCAATAACGGCGTGGGATTCTATTTATTCCACTGGAACTGAAACAAAGCTCATTAATTATAAAATAAGCAATATTGAACCGGACTCTTTTGTTATTGTCGACGGCAGAATTTTTAGGGGAATTGATTATTGGATGTTTAACGATAGAAATTTTATTGAGTCTGGAATATTTAATCAGGCTCTGCAAGAGGCAAACAAATATGGGAATCTTGTTGATATGAATGTATATTTTGTTGAGTGTGCTATCGACGATTGCGGATGGGGGACAATAAAAGATCAACCAGAGTTTAATAAAAGTACCGAAGATCTACTAGCGTTTTTTGCTAATTCTTCTGAAGTAACGGTGGAAATATCCGGGCCAGGATATCAAGACGGATTTTATATTCCTTTTTTATCAAAGCCTGAAAATATAACTCGATTTAGAGTTTACAAAACTGTTGCCAAGCTTCCCGCGTCAATCTTACCTATTGCAAAATCAACACATAACTATCTCCTTTACCCTATTGGATATGACCGAAGTTTTGGAGCGTTATTTGATGACTATAAAACTTACAATCCTATGGATTCCCTGCTAAATAATTTTGGCCGTTATCTTTTGTATCTGGGGATTGTTTTGTCTATTTTATCCTGCTTGTTTCTTCTTTATATATTTGTAATTGAAGAGAAAACAAAAGAGAGTTTGCCATCGGAGGTAAATAATATTTAAAATGAAATTTGTGAAAGTGCCTTTAAGCGAGTTGAAGTATATGAAAAGTTTGGGCACGGATAATTGTGTTCCGTCTGATAATGCTCACTATGATACGATTGTGGCATATATACATCCGAACCCTTTGGTTAGATGGATATTTTGGAAGAGACTAAAAGTTATGCTTAATATGTCAAAACCTGCAAAGAGAGTTTTAGATTTCGGAAGCGGTTCTGGTGTTTTTTTATATAGTTTATCAAAAAATTTTGAAGAGGTTTATGGTTTAGATGTTGCAACAAAGTCAATGGAACATATTAAAAACAAATTTAATTTGAGCAATTTAACGCTCATTCAAAATGATGGTGAAATTCTTCCATTTAAAGATAATTTTTTTGACATCATTTACGCGGCCGATGTTTTGGAACATATAGAAAATCCGGATAAAATATATCTTGAACTACAAAGAGTAATTAGGCCGGGCGGATGTTTAATCGTTAGCGGTCCGACGGAGAATTTTGTTTATGGATTGGCAAAGAAGTGGATATTCCGAAGGAAAAGCGCTTCTGAACATTATAATAATATTGATGACGTTCTTAGACAAAGCTCTAAATTTTTTAAGGTTGAAAAAGTAAAAGTTATTCCTTCAAAAACTGTTGCGGGTTTTAAAATATACCGTGCGGTAAATCTAAAATGAAAACTTCAATTGCAATCCCAGTTTATAATGAAGAAAAAACTGTCAGACAGGTTATTGAGCGAACAAAAAACTTGAAGATAAATAAAGAGATAATTGTTGTTGACGATTGTTCTAAAGACAATAGTTATGAAGTAATTAAGAATATAAGTGGAATAAAAATTTTTAGACATGAAAAAAATAAAGGCAAGGGAGCAGCTGTGAGAACTGCTTTGGAAAATGCTATTGGAGATATTTTTATTATCCAGGATGCTGATATGGAGTTAGACCCTGCGCAAATTCCGAAGCTGATTGCACCGATAATCGAGGGAAAAGCGGTTGTTGTTTATGGTTCAAGAAATGCAAACGCTGGTCGAGGTAATAGAAGCCCGTTATTTTATTTTGGGGGACTTTTGGTAACTTTCGTAACGAACTTTCTTTATAATACAAAAATAACAGATGAGGCATGCGGCTACAAAGTTTTTAAAACTGAAATTATAAGAAAACTAAAAATAGAAAATGATAGATTTGAGTTCGAGCCGGAGATAACAGCTAAAGTTGCAAAAAGAGGAATAAAGATATATGAAGTTCCGATTGTTGCGAGTTCTAGATCTATACATCATGGGAAAAAGCTAAAAAGAAGAGATGGCATTAAAGCAGTGTGGACTTTGTTTAAATATAGATTCAAATACTAAAATTATGGAAAATTGTTAAAATGAAAATTCTTATACTAACCTGGAGAGATATAAAAAATCCGCGAGCTGGTGGAAGTGAACTTTATTTTCACGAGTTGGCCAAAAGATGGGTAAAATTAGGAAACTCTGTTGAATGGATTTCTGGAAGATGGAAAGGATGCGAAAAAAAAGAAAATATCGACGGTATAAGTATAATGCGTGTTGGAACTGAAATGAGTTTGTATGCTTACGTACCGTTTGTCTACCGATCTTTAAAAGAAAAACCAGACGTTATTGTAGACAATGAAAATGGGATTCCTTTTTTTACACCATTGTTTTCAAAAGAAAAAAAGATTTTGCATATACATCATGTTCACCATGATGTTTGGTTTATGGAAATGAAAGGTCGTGGAATTAAAGATAAATTAATTGGTCTTTTTGGTTATTTTCTTGAAGCAAAAGTGATGCCGATCATATATAGAAAAATTCCGATAATAACGATTTCAAAAAGTTCGGCAGAGGAGATTGAAGAAAAGGTGAGTAAGAATGTTATTGGTATTGTTAATCCCGGAATAGAATTTGTTAAACATAAAAAAATTGAAAAAAGTAAAAAGCCGACTATATTGTTCCTGAATAGAATCAAGAGATATAAAGGTGTTAAGGTTCTTCTTGATGCAGTTATCGAGATAAATAAAAAAATAAAGGATTTTAATGTATCTATTGCTGGATCTGGTGATGATCTTGAAGAGATGAAAATTTATGCTAAAGACAAAAATTTGGATAATATAAATTTTTTGGGAAAAATAAGTGATGAACAAAAAAAGGAATTAATGCAAAAATCATGGGTATTTGTAAACCCGAGTTCAAAGGAAGGATGGGGTATCGTAAATATTGAAGCAAATTATTTTGGAACGCCGGTTGTTGGGAGTGATGTTTCTGGAATTAAAGATTCTATTATAGACGGTAAAACTGGTTTGTTGTTCAAAGAAAATGATTCTCAAGATTTGGCAAATAAGATTGAAAATTTGCTGGGAGATAAAACTTTAAGAAATAAATTGGCAAAGCAGGGCGAGAAATGGGCTAAGGAATTTGATTGGAACAAAAAAGCTAGAGAATATATGGACTTTCTGAATAAAATTAACAGAGGAGAAAAATAAATGGCCTTCGGATCAGTTTTCTCTAAATTTAAAGAATTCAATGCAACTACGGCAGATGGAAAGAGTATAACCTTCAAGAATAATTTCATCACAAAAATTGGATTTTTAATTTTGGGAGTTCCGCATATTGGCATGAGGTTAAGAGCCAGAAAGATAGTTAAGAATTTTCCAGAGAGGGTAAAAATTATGCTGGATGCTGGATGTGGAACTGGCATTTACTCTTTTGCTCTTGCAGAAAAAGTAGATAATATAAACTCGGTGGATCTTTCTTCTGAAAAGATTTCAGATGCGAGAAAGATAAACATCTTCAATAATATTGATTTCTCAGAGGGAGATCTTTGCAAGCTTAATTTTGAAAAAAATCATTTTGAGGTTGTAATTTGTTCTGACGTTCTTGAGCATATAAAGAATGATGAAAAAGCTTTTTCGGAGCTTTCGAGAGTTCTGAAAAGCGGTGGAACCTTGTTATTAACTGTTCCGTATGATTCTGAAGAGAATAGAAAAACTTACAAAAAATATGAGCATGAACGAGCAGGATATAAAAAAGAATATTTTGAAAGTTTGTGTAAAAAAGATAATCTTGCAATAAAAAGTTTGGAGGGATATTCTTATCCGGTTGCAGATAAAATATCAAATTTCAGTTACAGGTTGATAGACAAAAAAATATTTTTAGGACTTTTATTTTATCCTCTTTATTTCTTATCAATAGTGGCAGATTATTTTCACAAAGGCAAAAGTGAGCCGAATGGCATTTTTTTAAAGTTTGTGAAAAACTAGCTATATTTTACTTGATAAATTATCATTGATGGTTGAGTTTTTGCAGCGTCAAGATAGTAGACCTGAACTGGAATCAATGTACTATTGTGCTTTGCTGGATATTCATGCACCCATTGCGGCACATATTCCCAGATAGAATCTGTAATGTATTTTGGTTTTGTTTCTTTAAAAAATTTATTAAAATCATCTTCTGTTGTCCTTGCGACGGGATCATCTTTAGTTGTTTGGGTGATGAGATATGGATGTGTTTCTCTTTCACTGTAATAGACAATTTGAGGGAGGCTAGCGGAAATTATTATATCTCCCGTATTTGAATGTGCTTTTATCCATTCTCCAGCAAATTTTACACTATCGAAAGAAGTTAATTTTCCTTTTATCATACTATCTGCATAGGTAATCTGATAATATCCTCCTACAAGAACAATTAGTAAAATTATTGCAGTCAGAAATTTTTTATCAAATTTTATTGTGAAAACTAAATTGATACCTATGGCTCCGATAATTGCTAAAACGGGAAGTAGTGATAAAACGAATCCATCATAAGTCACGCCCCAACCGACGCTGATGTAGGTGTAAAATCCGAAAATGCAGATTGCCCAAAGAGTTATTAGGAGGTAGGCATTAAGAGTTTTTGACTGATTCTTTGATAAAATTTTAAGTGAAGAAACTAAGATTAAGAGTATATAGATTAAACTAAGTGCAATGATGAATGTAAAAACAACTCCGAACAGATGAGGCATCAATTTGAAATAATCAAAAATTAAAGAAAAATTCGCGGGGGGACGAGAGGATTGAAGACCTGCCCATCGAGCGACGAAAACTCCGTAAACAATTTTTGAATAAATAAACTGAGGTAAAAGACAGAGGAAACCGATTAAAGCCATCAACCAAATTTCTTTTTTCTTTAAAAAATTAAATCTTTCAGTTATAAGCAAAAAGAGTGCGATTGCTAATATGCCAAATGCGAGAGAACCATAAGTGGATATTCCGAGCGCGGCAACGACCGGACAAGAATAAAGATATTTTTTTCCTTTCTTTGCCACATAACCCTCATAAAATAAATAGAATGTTAGAAGAAAAAACATAGGCGCCCAAAGATATGTCAACAGTCTTCCAGTAAAGAATAAGTGAACGGCATTTACTGACATTATTGCTGTAGCTATTAAAGCTATACTTTTATCGAACATTTTTTTTGTTAAAAGATAAACTAAAAGTACAGTAATGGCTGAAACCAAAAATTGCAAGAATCTAACGGCAACTTCTGTTCCTCCAAATCGAAAGATTAATGAGAATATAAACGGAACAACGACCTCTCGAGCGCCATACCACCCATTAGAGGGTGTACCGAATGCGAAAGATTTTGCTTTCAGACCATACTCACCTTCATCCCACCACAAAGGCTGATTTATCGTTAATGTAAAGACATAAATTCTAATTGTAATTGCAAAGATTATAAGACCCAAAAGGATCAAATTATAAGGATCTTTTAACCAGTCTTTTATTTTGTCTTTTCTTATTTCGGAATTATCTTTTGAGTGGCTGTGTGACAATAAAGTTTCAGTTGATGCAGCTTTGTTTTCTGAGTTTTCTTCCATTGAAAATCAATAAAATTTAAGTTTTTATTCTTTTGTATAAGGCAGTTTCGAAACTCGCAAACATTTATTAATAATTAGCACTGAAATTTTTTATGGACTACAAAAAAGTAAATGAAGATTTTTATTCTAAAGGTTATTGGGGAATAGATCGTTCAAAGAATAAGTGGTTTTCCAAATATGTTAAGGCGAGGGTCATTGGTAAAATGATTGATGGAAAGAAAGGAGTTTTGTACGATGCCGGCGGCGGAGTTGGAAACTGGGCTTGGTATTTTAAAAACGGATTTGAAAAAATTATTGTTTCTGACATTTCTAAAAAATCTTTAGAAAAAATACCCGAAAAAGAAATCATTAAAATCGAGTGCAGTGTTCTAAAAAATAAACTTAAGGATAAATCTGTAGACGTTGTGTTACTGATTGATGTTTTTGAACACATACAAAAAAATGATCTGACTGAGATGATGAGCGACTTGAGAAGGATATTGAAGGATGATGGGATTATAGTGATTTATACGGGATATTATGGATACGGATATGGAATAATCTGGCAAAGAGTCTTTCACCCTGAAAGAAGATTGTTGTTTGGTGAAGAAAACGAAGGGCATGTCAATCGTTTGAATTTTAGAGAATATCTCGACCTTTTTGAGAAGTCTGGACTTAAGATAAAAAGTTATTATTTTTATTCAGTTATTTTTCAGCAGATGACAGATAAAATAAAGGACGTTTTTGCTCGCGTTGGAAGTAAAATTTCTGGCCGAGGGAAAGTTGACGCGGAGTTGGGGAGAGCGGGGCAGAGCATTAAAGAAGAGTTTAGGGAAAAAGAGGAAAAACCTTTATTTAAATTGATTTTCAAAATATTAAGCAAAATTTCTTATCTTGATATTTATCTCGGAAAAATTATTTCCGGAAATTCAATTTTTATTTGTTTAGAGAAAAAAGTTTAGTTTATTTGGTACTTTCTACTCGTTCCCAAGCATCATTATAATTTTTTTGTTTGAATTTCGTATCATAGAAAACTTTGATCCACATGTAGAGTCTTGCAAAAACTAGTTCTGCGGACCACCAATATTCTGAAATATTTTTTGGGTAAGAAAGGAGTTGTGTTATTCCGCGAGATTCAGTTTTAAAATTTTTGACTCGAGGAGTTGTTTTTATATCTACATATTTATTGAGAGTTTCATGAGCCTTACTTGTTCTTGTTTTTTGTTTTATCCAGTCCTTCCAATTGTCGACATTTTTTACACAAACATTTGCATTTTCTGCATAGCTGATTCGAAATCCTTTTTCCCAAAAATAATAAGGAATCACTGTATCTTCTGCAACATCTAGAGGTATTTCACTGATAAATTTTTTTCTAAATGCGAATAGGTAACCAGAACATTCTAAGAAATTATTCTTTTCGTAGGAATTTTTTCTCATTTGGTGTGCGGCCTCAAATAAAAAGTTCGCCCAGTAGCCATACTTTGAGCTTCCATCTTCAAGAGGGATTGGATGACCAGTAACGCAGCCGACCTCGGGATCCAAAAATTGATTGGTGATCTCTTCAACGGAATTATTTGAGATTGTAACGTCACCATCAGTTAATATTAAAATATCTGTATTGAACTTTTCAAATATTAGATTAAGAGCATAACTTTTCCCTTTTCCAGGATCCTTGAAAATTTTTAATCGCTTATCTTTTTTTGATAATTTTTCTGCAATAGATAACGTTTCTTGATCTGGTGCGGAAACGATTACTTCATAATCAAGTTTTGTTTTTTGATTAAGTGCAGAATTTATTGCCTCGGCAATTTTCGGCTCTTTAAATGCAGTTATCACAAGAGTTATTTTCTGCTTCCTAATTTTGTCGACGCATTTTACAATTTCTTCAATTTTAATTCTCTCCATGCTTTTACAATCTTTTTTGTAACAACAAAGGCAAGTTGAATCTGCTATAACTTTTTCTCCAAGAGAGTACATATCTATCTCGGCATTTGATGTCGGTCCGAGTAAACAAATAGTACTTCTCTTCAGAGCAAGAGCAATATGTAATCCCAAACTATCTGAAGTTATGAATAGACTGCAAGTGCTAATGAGGGCGGGAAATTCAACAAGATCGTTGCCACAGCCAGTTGATATTATTGGTGCTTTGGTTTCTTGAATTATTTCTTGATTTCTCTCTATTTCATTCGGTCCGCCGAATAACAAAATTTTTGCGTTAAATTTTTTATGAATTTTTTCTATGAGCTCGGATGTTTTCTTGATTGAAAGTTGTTTTGGCCAGCGATCAGCCGAGCCAGTATTTATTCCAATAACAAACTCATCTTTTCTTATGTTATGAATTCTCAAAAAGTTCTTGGCTATTTGTCTTTGATTTTCATTTAGTCTAAGAAAAGGCTCATACTTTTTCCAGTTTATATTCAAAATCTCTCCCAAGATTTGCCGATGAGATTTCTTATTTTTTTTCTTCAAAATATCATTTTCAGGTTTTTTTCCAAGAGCAGACATATTGTACCATTCTTGCATGGTTGATGTTGGCAAAACTTTTTCACCTTTCCAGAAAAATCCGATAAACTCATGGTAGTTTAATGAGGAAACGAACCGACAGTTTTCTTCATCTTCTTCTAAGTTTATGACTAAGTCCCAACTTCTATTTGAAATATTTTTCTTATTTTCTTTTGAAATTAATTCATTAACATAAGGATTGTTAATAAAAAGAGGTTTGGCTTTTTCATCGGTAACCCATGTAATTTTGGGATTATTTTCTCTATACTTGTCTTTCAATGCCTGAGCTATAAAACTCGTTCTTACGACATCTCCTAGGGCGCCGACTTTTATTATTAGGATATTCATAGGTGTTAACCGTCAGCTCTGTTTAAAAGGATTATGAAAATGAGATTCCATTCAGAAAATATTTAAATCGAGCTCCTTGGATTCTGGTATGATTTCGATAGTAATTGTTAACTACAATGGAGAAAAGTGGGCAAAAGAATGTTTGGACTCAGTTTTTAATATGGATTTTTGCGGTTCAAAATATGAGATAATTGTTGTGGATAATAATTCTCAGGATGGAAGCGTAAAGATGATTGAAAAATATCACAAAGTTAAATTGATAAAAAGCAAAGAGAACACTGGTTTTGCAAAGGGAAATAATATTGGAATTGAAAAGTCAAAGGGCGATTATGTTATCTTGTTAAACAACGATTTAATTGTTGATAAAAACTGGATAAAAGAAACTTTACCTTTGATGGAAAAGGATTCTAGAATTGGAGCAATCGGCGGAAAAATTTTCTATGGGCGAACTAAAGATGTTTGGTTTTCTGGAGCGAAAGTTTATTTCGGCGGATTTACTCGGCACAAATATCTTGGAGACAGAAGCGGAGAATGTGATTATATTGTTGGAGCAGCGGTTATGTTTCGGGCTGACATTTTAAAGAAGTTAAATGGATTCGACGAAAAATTTTACCTATATTCTGAAGATAGTGACCTAAGTTATAGAATAAAAAAGGAAGGATACAGATTAGTTTACAACCCTTTGGCAATTTCATATCATATGATAACCAAAGGCCGTGTTTCAAAACATCAGGAATATTATGAGCAGAGGAATAGAGTTTACTTTTATATGAAGAGATATAATTTTTTAGGTAAGTTGCTTTTTCTATTTTTAGATTTTGGTATATTTTTTCCGTTGTTCTGGGCTAATCGCGTTAGAGGAAATTGGAAGAGAATATTCTATTGGAGAGAAACTTTAAAAGCCAGAATTGATTCTGTAAGGATGAGTTTTTAGCAAATGAAATTAATTAAACAAGTAAAACGAACGTTTGGAAAAGATTTGGACTTTGTGATATTTTTTGTCACGAATAGATGCAATTCTAGATGCAAGCATTGTTTTTTCTGGAAAGAGCTAAATAAAAAAGGGGAATTAAGCTTGGAAGAAATAAGAAAAACATTTGAGAGTATTGGAAAAATCAGAGATGTATCTTTGAGTGGCGGAGAACCAATTTTAAGAGATGATATTCTGGAGATTATAGATATTTTAGTAGAAAAAAGCAAAATTCAGAGTTTGTCTATCCCATCAAACGGGTTGTTGCCGGATAAACTTTTCAAAATAAGCGAGTCTATTGTAAAAAAATATCCTAAACTGAAACTGCTGGTTAATTTATCAATTGATGGTCCAGAAAAAGTACATGACTCGATTCGAGGAGTAAATGGAAATTTCAAAAAATCGGTTGAGTGTGCAAAAAAATTAATTGAATTAAGAGAGAGGCACAATAATTTATATGTAAACCTTAACTCAGTTGTTATTAATAAGAATATTGATGTTCTTCCAGAATTTATGAACTACGTGAAAAATAATTTGGATGTTGATGGACATTATTTTGAAGTTATTAGGGGAGATAGCAAAGATAAAGATTTTGCAATACCTTCTGTTGAGAAACTAAAAGATTTTTATAAAATAGCTCTAGATAATGAAGAGTTTTATTTTAAAAAAAGGTTTAACAAAAAAAGAGTTGGTCTAAATTTAGGTTATAAAATGACCCGAAGATTTTACACTGGAATAATAAATTATCTTTACATAATACAAATGAAAACGATCAAAGGAGAAAAGTGGCCGTTCCGTTGTCTTGCTGGACAAACCTCTTTGGTTATTTATCCGAAGGGCGATGTTTCGGTTTGTGAACTTTTGCCCTCGATTGGAAATTTAAGAGATTATGATTTTGATATGAAAAAACTGATTAACTCCGACAAGTGGAAAGAAAAACTGAAAATGATAAAAGATATAAAATGCTCATGTACCCATGACTGTTTTATCTACAATACTATAAATCATACTCCAATTGCAAGATTTTTTTATGTTCCTTGCAGTTCATTAAAATGAAAGCCAGTATAATTATTCCGACGCGAAATCGAGCTGAAACTCTTAAAAAATGTTTGAATTCTCTGAAAGAGCAGACTGTCAAAGATTTTGAGGTCATTATTGTTGATGATGGTTCTGAGGATAATACAAAAGAGGTTGTAAGCGAAGTTAGGGGGTTGAAAAAGAAATATGTTTATCAAGAGCATAGCCAGCAAGGTGTTGCGAGAAATAATGGAATAAAGCTTGCAAAGGGAAAATTTGTTTTTTTTATTGGAGATGATATAATCCCAGAAAATAATTGGCTGGAACAGCACCTGAAAACTCATGATGAAAATAAAAATGCTGCGGTTTTAGGCTTGACTCTCTGGCCGAAAGAAATGGAGGTTAACGATTTTATGAATTATATAGCTCCAAACGGACCGCAGTTTAATTATGGAGGAATAAAAAATAATAAAAATTGCAGTTGGAGATTTTTTTGGACATCAAATATTTCTCTTGAAAAAAAGTGGCTAAAAGAAAATTTTGATGAAAATTTTAGAGGTTGGGGATATGAAGATCTTGATTTGGGTTATCGTCTTGAAAAAAAAGGATTGGTAATTGTTCTTAACAATGAAGCGAGGGCTTATCATTACCACAGTTACAATGATCCAGAAGAATTTTTGAGAAAACAGGAAAATGCCGCGAAATCGGCGCTTTATTTCGTCGGAAAATTTCCAGAACTAAAAGAAGAAATAATTGAAAAAAATAAATTAAAGAACTGGCAGGCTCTTTCTTTGACTGTTTATGGAATGTTGCCATTTTTGAAATCCGGGAAGAAGCTGAAGATTATCTATTGGAAGCTCAAAAGGAGGGATTATTTTAATAAAGGTTTATGAAAAAGAAAATAAAAATTATTCAAATTACAACTTCGTCGCCATCATTCTCTGTTAATAATTATGAAAAGGAGATATTTAACGGGTGGTACGCGCGAGTTGCGTATGCATTGAAAAAGGAAAGGCCGTCGATAGATGTAGAATGTTGGGTTCCTGAAAAAAACTATAAGAAAGAGGAACTAAAGTATAATGAGGGAATAACATTTAGAATTTTCCCGACAACGCTGTCTGTTCGCCATGGAATGGAAATTTCCTTGGACGTTCTTAGTGCACTAAAAGAAGAGATAAAAAAATCTTCGGATAATGGGGGGGAGTTGATAATTCATCTTCACGAATACCATTCCTGGTTGGCGTATTCAATACTTTTAATTGCGCCGAAGAGTGTAAAAATAATAGCACAGCATCATGGTGGCAGAAGTCCTATTGGAAATCTTTTGAAATATCCTCGTCTGCTAATTTTCTCTCCGGCAATATTGGCGATGTGGTTTTCAGAAAGATTTTTGTTTAAGAAAATAAAAATATTTTACTCTTTGAGTGACGTGGAGTCAGCTTATCTTTCTTCAATAGCTAAAAAATCTGAAATTAAGTTTCAGACAATGGGCATTGATGAGAGTTATTTTAAAGAAGGAAATAAAGTTTTAGCAAGAAAAAAATTGCATTTAGATGGAAGAAAGAAGTATATCATTTTTCTAGGAAGAGTAAAAACCACGAAGGGAATCAAAGAGCTTATTGATGCAATGAAAAATATTAATGCTGAACTCTTGGTGATCGGTGAGGGGGTTGATTTTGAAAAGTACAAAAATTATGTTGAAGAAAATAAATTAGAGAGGGTTAAATTTCTCGGACCAAAGTATAATGAAGAAAAAAAGTCGTATTTGGACGCGTGTGACCTTCTTGTACTCCCGAGCTATACTGAAGGAGCTCCCGTAGTTCTAATGGAAGCATTGGCAAAAAATCGTCCGGTTGTGGCAACAGACGTCGGTGGAATTAAGAAGATGATTGTTGATGGCCGAGAGGGAAAAATAATTGAGCCCAAATCGACGGAAGAAATTGTGACTGCTGTTAATGAGGTTCTTGAATGGCCTAAAAAAAATTTAAAGAAATATGCTGAGAAGTATAAATGGAAAAATATAATTTTGGAGACGATGAGGGATTATGAAAAATAAACTCGTTTCAGTAGTTATACCGGTTTATAATGAAGAAAAAGATATTTCTGATTGTATAATCTCTTTGGGTGAACAGTCATATAAAAATATAGAAATAATTATTGTAGATGATGGTTCAACAGATGAAACGTTAAAAACTGCTGAAGATGCGGCTAGAAAAAGTAAGTTGAAACTAAAAGTATTAAAACAAAATCATCAAGGTCCGGGAAAGGCTAGAAATCTTGGCGCGGAAAATGCTCTTGGAGAAATATTGATTTTTATCGACGCTGATATGACTTTTGATAAAGATTACATTAAAAACTTAATAAAGCCAATACTAGAAGATAAAACCGGTATGGTAATTGGAACGACTCATGACTATGAGGTTGCAACAAATACGGATAAAGTTTATAGCAACCTCTGGGGAAAGGTAAGAGTTTCAAAAGAAAATGCTAAAGACGTTAAAATTTTTAGAGCAATAAAAAAAGACAAATTTCTTGAACTCGGCGGATTTGATAAAAAGTATGGATATGCTGATGATCAAACATTTTGGTTTAAGTATGGAATAAAACCGTTAGTTGCAGAGGGAACAACCTGTTATCATAGAAATCCTGAAACTTTAAGGGGAACTTTTAAACAGGCTCGGTGGATTGGTGCTTCCTGGAAAGAAAGATTTTTGTTATTTAGAATTCCATTCGTAAATTATATTTTAGTCATTATTTTATTTCTACTTTTTCCGTTTATGACTCTTACTCTTGCAATTCGTAAAAATTCTCAAGCTGATTTTTCAAAAAAATTATTTTTTTATTTCAATAAGTTAGGAGGATATGATGCTGGAATTTTCAGAGCGGTTTTCTTAAATAAAAATTACAAATGAAAAAAGATTATGATTTCTTGATTGTGGGGGCGGGAATAACTGGAATTGTTTTAGCAAGAGAACTTGACGCTATCGGGAAAAAAGTTCTTCTTATTGATAAGAAAGATCATATTGGTGGGAACTGTTATGATTATGCTGATGAGAGAACTGGCATTTTAATACAAAAGTATGGCCCCCATATATTTCACACAAAAAACGAAGCAGTTTTTAACTATCTAAAAAGGTTCTGCGAGTTTAATGATTATAAACACAAAGTAATTGCATTTTATGATGGTGAATACTATCCCATTCCAATAAATTTGGAAACAGTAAACAAATTTTATTTAAAGCAAATTAATTCTTCTGAGGAACTTAAAGATTTTCTAGAGGAAAAGAGAGAGAAAATTGTTGAGATAAAAAATTCTGAGGACGTTGTTGTTTCTAAATTCGGGAAAGAGCTCTATGAAGCTTTTGTTAAAGACTACACAAAAAAGCAATGGGACAAATATCCTTCAGAACTAGATAAATCCGTGCTAGAAAGATTACCAATTAAATATGATAAAGATCCATATTATTTTCCGGGCCAGTGGCAAGGCATGCCCATTCAAGGATTTACGAAGATGTTTGAAAATATGCTGAGGAATACCGGCGTCGAGATAATGCTAGAAACCAGTTTTTTTCAGTTGGATAAAGATATTAGTTATAATTTTGCAATATACACCGGACCAATAGATGAGTTCTTTAATAATAAATTTGGAAAACTTCAATATAGATCAATTACATTTGATTTAGAATATCATGATGAAGATTATCAACCAAATTCGGTTGTGAATTATCCGGATAAAAATGTTAAGTTCTCTCGAATAACAGAATTTAAAAAATTTTATGAATTGCCTGATGGAGAAACAGTAATTTACCGTGAAACTTTTAATTGGGGAGGAGAGCCAAGTTACCCTCTTTTTGATAATACTAATAAAGAATTATTATCGAAATATCTCGAGGAAGCGAACAGCTTGAAGAACGTTTTCTTTGCCGGAAGACTTGGACGGTATAAATATTTAGATATGGATAAAGCAGTTGAAGAGGCATTAGATCTCTTTAATAAAACGCTGAAAAGTTTATAAGTCTACCAATAAATTCTGTATCGAAAAGGTTAAATAATCAAAAAAAGTTTGACTGGCATGAAAGTAGAAGAGATTAACATTGGAACAATAACCGACAAAAACTATATTCAGCATACCGGTGCTTGGGCATTTTCAATATTAAAAAATTGTTCGACGCCTTCGCGGGTTCATTTTTATATGTTTGAAAGTGATTTAGATGACCACAGCCGTGAATTATTTAATTCGCTTTGTAAAAACTTTGATGCAAAGGTTACATATCTTAGGCCCGATAACAAATTGTTTGAAAGTCTTACTTTGGGAAGTCACCTTCCAAGAATAATTTACTGCAAACTTCTTTTTCCAGATAAGCTAAAAAAGATAAATAAAATAATTGTGCTTGATTCGGATTTGGTTTTCGAGGGCGATATCGTAGAGTTATGGAATTTTCCTTTAAACGGAAAAACTGTTGCAGCGGTCCCAGACGCTGGAGTTGAGTTACAAGAAATGTGTAAAAGGAAAATGGGAATACCTGCCGAAAAGGAGTATCTCAATTCAGGAGTTATGTTAATCGATTGTAAAAAATGGAGAAAGAAAAAAGTTATGCTGAAGGTCATAAGGTTCATAAAAGAAAATCCGGAAAAGATCAGTGTGCAAGATCAGGATGGATTAAATTATGTGCTTCAGGACGATTGGGTTGCACTGCCATATGAATGGAATGTGATTCATCCATTTTATTATAATAGTATTCCTCTGAAAAGAAAATTAGGAATTAAAGAATTCGACAGAATTAGAAAAAATCCGAAAGTAATCCATTACACCGTGAAGCCTTGGAAGTTTGATAAGGCTCACCCGAAGAGAGATAGATACTGGTATTACCTCAAACAAACTCCCTGGGAAGATTATAAATATCCCGATAAGAATTTTAAAAATCTCTCCTCGAGGATTTTAAGAGTGATGATCAGACCCCTACCCTGGGAAGTTAAGGTGAGAGCCAAAGAAATTTTAGAGAATAAAGTTCTGAAAAGAAAAATTAGATTGTAAGGCTTTCCATAAAAGAAAATAAATCTTTATAAACTGTCAACCGGATTAGTTTTTATGTATATTTTAGGTTTAACCTTGGGTCACACGGCCACCGCCTCTCTTTTGAAAGACGGCAAGATTATTAGATGTGTGAGCGAGGAAAGATTTGCAAGAGTGAAAAATAAATGCGGTTTTCCGAAGCAGAGCATTGATTGGATATTAAAAGACTGCGGTCTAAAAATTTCTGATTTGGATAAAGTAGTTATAACCAACGATGCATTTTTTTCCGAGAATTATGGTTTTACTCAAAGGTTTTTAATGGACTATACGCAGAGCAAATTTTTTAGAAAACTTAAAGCAAGATTAGGATATAGATATCCAAAACTGTTCGATCGATATTATTCTAATAAGGAGAAAAAGATAATTTCGGATCAAAAGTCCAATTCAGAAGATGTTATTGAAAGAGTTTCAAAAATTTTGGAAATTCCTCGAGAAAGGATTTATACGGTTGGTCATCACAAAGCTCACGCACTTTCAACATGTTTTAATCTTCCACAGAATAAGGAAAGTTTAATATTTACTCTTGATGGTGAGGGACCTGAAGGTTTGTGCGCAACGGTGAGTGTTTACAATGGTAAGGATTTAAATACAATTTCTCAGACGAAAAAAACGGCGTCTTTAGGATATCTGTACGCAATTGCAACAATTTATTTGGGCATGAAACCCTTAGAGCATGAGTTTAAGGTTATGGGCTTGGCACCATACGCTAAAAAAGATAAAGTAGATGAGTTATTCGAGAAGAAATTTAAGGGATTATTGAGAATAAATGATGAACTGGAGTTTGAATCAAAGTTTAATTTGGTTTTTTCCGACGTTTTTTTTGATAAGGAATTAAAATTTGTGAGATTTGATAATATTGCTGGTGCAGTGCAAAAACTTACAGAAGAGATTACTTCTGAATGGATAAAGAAGTCAATTGGCAAAACAAATATTAATAATATTGCTCTTTCTGGCGGAGTTTTTATGAATGTGAAAGCGAATCAAAAAATTGCTGAAATGCCGGAGGTTAATGAAATCTTTATAATGCCGAGTTGCGGCGACGAGGCTAACGCAATAGGAGCTTGTTTTTATGGGTACAAAAAATTTTGTGATGAAAAAGAGTTAAAGTTTGAACCGAAACCAATAACAGATCTATACTTAGGACCAAAATATGATAATGATTATATTGAAAATTTAATAGCCGAAAAAAATTTGAATGAAAAATATAAAATTAAAAAGATTAAAGAAATAAATAAAGAAGTCGCTAAACTTCTTGCGAGAGGCAATATTGTTGCTAGATGTAGTGGAAAAAGCGAGTGGGGAGCGAGAGCTTTGGGAAATAGAAGTATACTTGCTAATGCTGCCGATAAGGACACAATAAGAATACTTAACGAAACGATAAAGGATAGAGATTTTTGGATGCCGTTTACCCCGAGTATTTTAGATAAGTATGAAAAGAAGTATATAAAAAATCCGAAAAAACTTTTTGCACCGTATATGGTTGTAACTTTTGATTCTACTGACTTGGCGAAGAAAGATATTCCTGCTGCAATGCATCCATATGATCAAACGGTCAGGCCGCAGATTGTTACAAAAAAATATAATCCAGACTATTATGAAATAATCGAGGAATATTCTAAGTTAAGCGGATTTGGGGGGATACTGAACACATCGTTTAATCTTCATGGAGAACCGAATGTTCTTAATCCAGAAGATGCCTTGCATACAGTCGAAAATTCTGATCTAAAATATTTGGTCATGGGAAATTATCTTTTTGAGAAAAAGATTTAGATCAACTTAAAAAATGAAGAATAAAAAGTTTAGAATATTGCTGATTGTGCCGAGATATCACTTTGACAAGAAGTTGATTAATGAAGTAAACTACCGATATCAATTTCCTTTTGGTATAGCATACATTTCTGCTGTTCTTAAGAAAGAAGGATATTCTGTTGAATGTTTGAACTTAAATCACTATAGCGGTCGAGTCGAAGAGGTGCTGAATAAAAAACTGGCCGAGACACATTATGATTTTGTTGGAACTGGGAATAATGCGCTGGGTTATGCAATTACAGAAAAGATAATCAGTATTGTAAAAATTCATCCTTCAAAACCAAAATTTATTTTAGGAGGACCTATTTTGACGAGCGAACCAGAATTAATGTATAGTTGTTTAAATCCAGATTTTGGGGTTGTTGGTGAGGGAGAAGAAACTATTATAGAACTTTTAGACTTTATTCACAAAAATAAAGATCTTAAAAAAGTGAAGGGAATAATTTTTAGAGATTCGAGTGGAAAAGTTATCTTCAATGAAAGAAGACCCTTTTTGAAAAATCTAGATTCGATACCAAAGCCGGACTTTGAGGGAGTTGAATTCGAAAAGCAGCTCAGTAATATGCACTGTAATGATTATTATTTTACGCAAAGTCAAGATTATCCTCGTGTTTATCCTATTTTGGGCAGCAGAGGATGCCCGTTTCAGTGTACTTTTTGTTATCATGAGGGACCATATAGAAAAAGGTCTATGAAAAAGATATTGGACGAGATTGCCGAGGGGGTTGAGAAATATAAAATTAACATTGTGAATCTTTATGATGAACAATTTTCTGTAGAAAAAAAGAGAATGTACCAGTTTTGTGGGGGCATTGAAAAAATTCAGAAGAGAACTCCTTGGAAGATAAACTGGGCTTGTCAGATGTCAGTTTCTTCGGTTGATGATAAAATATTAAAAAGAATTAAAGACGCTGGATGTGAGGTTGTAAGTTATGGATTTGAAAGTTTTAGTCCGACGGTTTTGAAAAGCATGAAAAAACCGATAACTCCCGAGCTAATCAATAAAGCATTTCATGATACTCTAAAAGCAGGCATGGCAATACAGGCATTTTTTATTTTTGGAGATCCGGCGGAAACAAATCAAAGTGTTAAGGAAACTTTAGATTGGTGGAGGAATAATGCGCGAGGACAGGTAGGAATTGGATTTATACAGCCATATCCGGGAAGTGAAATATACAAACATTGTCTGCGAAAGGGCATAATTAAAGATAAAACAAATTTTATAAAACGAGAAATTTCCAACGACTCCTGCCTCAATATGACTGAGAGCATGACAAATCAGGAAATAGAAAAACTCGGAAAGGATGTATTGGAATTAACAAGCAAGCATACGAAGTATACCGTCCCGCTATCAATGAAAAATTCTGGAGTCAATGTATTTGAATTTAAAGTAAAGTGCCCGCATTGCAAACAAATTATCGAATACAAAAACTGTTTAATCTGGAATAAGTTTAGTTATGGATTCTGGGTTATATGCAGGAATTGTCATTTAAGATTTTTTATTGTAAGCTCGATACAAAGACTGGCGTATAGGTATTACAAATACACTAGAAAATTGGTAGACTTTCATAGAAGAGTAATTAATGTAATAAGAGAAAGGCGAATATAAATATTGGATTCAAATGAACTTTTCATAAACTGCTGTGCTTAGGTAAGATATTTTTTGCTTGAAGGCTTCAATAATCATTTTATCGTTTTTATCTAAACAGCCGGTCAGAATTATTGTGATGATATAGAGAATAAAAAATAGTATTCCTAAAGAGGCAAGAATTATGAAATTGATTTCAAAGAAAGATTTTATAAACACCAGGACTGCGAGAGGAATAAGTGAAACTAAAAAAACCCTTATTAATTTTCTTCTAAGAGGAATGAGATTTAGCGCTAGTTTTACCTGAATAAATAAAATTATCGTCAGTAAAATCCAAATAAGGGTGGTTGCAATTGCAGCGCCGTTGATTCCATATATTGGGATAAGAATTAGGTTTAGTATCAAGTTTAATCCAGAGGTGATCAAAAGATTTAAGAAAATTGTTTTAGATTTTCCGGCCATAGACAAAAGTGTTGTTAGAAATCCGGTCAGTATAGAAATTAATCCGCCGACAGAAAGTATTCTCAGAGTATTTGCGGCGATAAGATAATCCGAACCAAAGAGAATATTAATTACCGCTCCTGGGAAGAGGAACATAATAAAAAACAACGGAAGAGCCAAGATGAATATCCATTTTGAAACCTGTTTACTCAATTCCCCAATAACTTTAAAATTTTTATTAGAATATTCTTTGGTTATTAACGGATAAAACATTTGAATGAATAAATCTGGAATGAAATTTAAGAGTAGAGCGATAGGAACAACCGAGTTATAAAATCCGACATCGGTAACATTATTTAGATAACCTATTGCAAAAGAATCAATCCAGTAGTATATTATAGAAAAGACACTTGCAAACATTAGCGGAAGCGAGTATTTGAAAAGTTCAGTTCTTATCAAAGATTTTGATTTGCCATCGGGACTGCCTAAAATAAACCGAGATATTTTTATTTTGAAGATATAGTAAGAAAACAGAAACATAACTAGTATTCCTATCAAAAAAGAATACATAATATCACTGCTTTTAAAACCTAGCAGAACTAAAGCTATAAGGCCGATCAGTTTAATTATATTCTGGAAGATATTAAGAATAAAAGAGTACCATCCCACTAGCTCAAAGGATCTTATAGCTGAAAGATAAATCCCGGATAAAACATAAAATGGGAGAATTATACTTGAAATTTTTAGAAAAATAGAAAGATTTGGGTTATGGAATATATTAATTGAGATAAAATCCGATGTAAAAAATAGAATGACTGCGAAAATTATACTTGAGATTAAAGAGATATTTCTTGAAAGATTAAATAAGTATTTTATCTTTGATAATTCTTTTTTTCCACGATAGAAAGGAATAAAGCGAGATACTCCGTCGCTCAATCCAAGTGTTGCGATTGCAACAAATAAATTTAATATCATTAATGCTAAAGAAAATATTCCGTAAGTTTCTGGCCCAAATTCTCTTGCGATTATGACGCGATAGGCATACAAACAAATTTTAGAAATTACTAAACCAAGGAATACAATTAGTGAAGTTTTTGCGATTAATTTCAAAGAATTGTCTAGAGAATTTTCTTTGCTCATTAAAAAATCAATCAGCGTGATTATTTAAACATTCTGAACGAGTATAAAACTTATTAACGGGAATAGAAGGCAATGGTTTGGATTATTTATGTGTAGATCATCTCAATAATCTTTAAATACCTTTGATAGGAGCTATTTGTATGAAAACAGTAATACTTTGCGGAGGAAGAGGTACGCGACTGAATGAAGAAACAGAGTATCGGCCGAAACCACTAGTAGAGATAGGTGGAAAACCCATTCTTTGGCATATTATGAAAATATATGAAGATCAAGGATTTAATGAGTTCATTCTTTGTTTGGGTTATAAGGGGAATATGATTAAGGAATATCTCTTGAACATAACTGAAATGGCCAACGACATAATTTTAGATTTGAAAAATCAACAGAGACTTTCACTTCAAGACAATATGAAACTTTGCGGAAAGGTTTATCTCATAAATACTGGCCTAAATACCATGACGGGTGCGAGAGTTGCTAGAATAAAGAAATATATTGGGGATGATGAAGATTTCTTCCTTACTTACGGAGATGGTGTTGGAAATATAAATTTAGGAGAACTTTATGAGCATCATAAAAAAACGGGGGCAATAGTTACACTGACAGGAGTGAAACCGATTTATCCCTTTGGTCTGCTTCAGATAGAAGGAGATATTGTTAAGAAATTCGATGAGAAACCGTTGATGAAAGATTGTGTCAGTGGAGGATTTATGGTGTGCAATAAAAAAATATTTGATTACTTGTCTGAAAGTGAAGATTGTATACTTGAACAAGACCCGTTGAAAAAAATCGCAGAGGAGGGAAAAATGGCCGTTTATGAACATCAAGGATACTGGTGTTGTATGGATAACCAAAAGCATGTGGACACGCTAAATAAAACATATGGGGAGGGAATAAGGCTAAATGGGAAAGCTCCGTGGGAGGAAGTAAAAGGTGAATAAAAATTTTTGGAAAAATAGAAATGTCTTGGTAACAGGCGCGGGGGGCTTTAAGGGCTCTCACATGGTAGAGATTCTAAGTGATCAGGGAGCAAAGGTGATTTCCTTGGTTCGAGATTATGATCCAAGCAGCTATTTTGAGCGGAAAAAATTAGGAGAGAAATCGGTTGTTGTTATCGGAGATTTGAAAGATAAACAAAAAATTTCAGACATAATTTCAAAGTATGGAGTAAAAACAATATTTCATCTTGGCGCTCAACCATTAGTAACAACGGCCATTATTCATCCTGTCGAAACACTGGAATCAAATATTATGGGTACAGTGAATATTTTAGAGTCTGCCAGGCAAATTGGTGGAGTAAGTGAAATTGTTATTGTGTCAAGCGATAAAGCTTATGGGCCGCAAAAAAAATTACCTTATAATGAAGAGGATAGATTAGAGGGCAGAGCTCCTTATGATGTTTCTAAATCGTGCGCGGATTTAATTGCGCAAATGTATGCTCGATGCTATAATATGCCCGTAACCGTTGCAAGATGCGCAAATGTTTTCGGTCCAGGTGATTTGAATGAAAATAGAATTGTCCCGGGGATAATGAATTCTATGTTAAATAAAGTGCCTCTTAAGATAAGAAGTGACGGAAAAATGATACGAGAGTACATATATGTTGAGGATAGTGTCGATGGATATATAACTCTTGCAGAGAATATAGAAAGAACTCGAGGACAGGCGTTTAATATTTCTGGAAAAAACATAATGAGTGTTTTGGAATTGGTTCAAAAAGTTTCTGAAGTTTTAGGAGAAAAAGTGGAAATAGAGATTTTAAATCAGGCGAAGGCAGAAATACCCGAACAGCATTTGGATGGAAATAAAATGAAGAGTCTTCTTGGTTGGGAAGCTAAAACTAATTTTGATGAGGCAATAAGAGAGACGTACAATTGGTATAAACTTGAATCGAAAAAAGATAACTTCAAGGAGTAATGAAATGAAAATCTTTGTGACAGGCGCTACGGGGTTTGTTGGAGCAAATATTGCAAGAAAACTTTTGATGGAGGGTCATGAAGTACATGTCTTAATGAGAGAATCTTCTAATAGTTGGAGATTAGGTGAGGTAATGTCCAAGTTGGTATGCCACAAAGAAGATCTCTCAAATGTCGAGGGAATGCGGGCGGTTCTTAAGGAAGTTCAACCAGAGATTATTATTCACACGGCAGTTTATGGCGGTCTTCCTAATCAGACGGACACAAACGCAATAGTACAAACAAATATTATTGGTACAAAAAATCTTCTTGAGGCTTCAAAAGATATCCCCTATAGATTACTCATAAATACCGGGAGCTCGTCGGAATATGGGAAAAAAACAGCACCTATGAAAGAAAATGATGTGCTCGAACCAACTACGGAATATGGAATATCAAAAGCAAGCGCAACGCATTATTGCGCCTTCTTCGCAAAAAAGTATGGAAAACCAATAATAACACTGAGATTATTTTCACCGTATGGATCTTTCGAAGAGAGAAACAGACTAGTTTCTTATTGCACTCTGAATATTTTGGAAAATAAAAATATTCAAATAGGAAATCTTAATTCTGCTAGAGACTTTATATTTATAGGAGATGTTGTTGATGCTTATATTTTTTTCATGAATAATTTCGATCAAAAATTTTCTGGTGAGGTTTTTAATATTGGGTCTGGTGAGCAGCATACAGTAGGAGACGTTTTAGAAAAGTTATTTAGTGTATCTGGAAAAATATTGAAAGTATCTTCAGATGAATCCAAACAAAGAGTTTATGATTCATCAATGTGGGTTGCAGATATTTCTAAAGTTAGATGTTTAGGATGGTCTCCAAAATATTCTTTTTATGAAGGAATGAAAAAAAATTTTGAATGGTTTCAAAATAATTCTGAGATTTATACTAAAAATGAGATAGCCGAACTAGAGAACCGCGCAAAGGAAATGAAGTTAGAGATAGCAAAAATACTTGAAAAGACGTACGGTTCGCATATTGGGGGAGATTATTCTGTTTTAGACATATTAAATACTCTATATTTTAAAATAATGAATGTTGACGAAAAAGATCCAAATAAAAAAAATAGAGATAGGTTAATTCTTAGTAAGGGACATAATGCTTTAGCTTTATATTCAGTCTTATGTAAAAAAGGATTTTTCAAAAAAGAGTATTTGTTAAGCTATTGCCAGAATGGAAGTTGTTTTGAAGGACATGTAAATAGTCATGTTCCCGGCGTTGAAGTAAGTACTGGCTCTTTGGGCCACGGACTCGCAGTTGGAATTGGAATTGCAATTGCTAACAAAAATGACAAAAACCCTGGGAGAATATTTATTATACTTGGCGATGGCGAATGCAATGAGGGTTCAATTTGGGAAGCTGCCATTTTGGCTTCAAGATTAAAATTAGATAACTTAACTGTGATAGTTGATTCTAACAAATTTCAGGGAATTGATTCATGTGAAGAGGTTTATGGAAAAAATAATTTAGCTAAAATGTGGGAAACTTTTGGTTTTGAGGTTAGAGAAATTGATGGACATAATTATAGTGAAATAATAAATACTTTTTCCAATATTCCATTTAAGGAAGAAAAACCGTCGTTAGTTTTTGCTAATACAATAAAAGGCAAGGGAGTTTCATTTATGGAAAACAAGCTTGAATGGCATTATAAATCTCCAAATAAAGAGCAGTTAAAAATTATTGAGGAGGAGCTTAAATGAGAACTGCATTCATAGAAAAGATAAGTGAGATGGCTAGAAAAAATGAGGATATTTATTTTTTAACTGGAGATTTGGGATTTTCTGTTATTGAAAATTTTAAGAAGGAGTTTCCTCAGAGATTTTTGAATGTTGGGATTGCTGAACAAACAATGATGGGCGTTGCTGCCGGTCTTGCTCTATCTGGAAAAACTGTTTTTACTTATTCTATTGCCTCTTTTGTTACAATGAGATGTTTTGAACAAATAAGAAATGATATTTGTTATCCAAATCTAAAGGTTAGAATAATTGGAATTGGTTCTGGTTTTTCTTATAGCACATATGGTCTTACGCACAATTCTTTATCAGATATCTCTTTAATGAGAACTTTACCAAATATGACTATAATCGCACCGGGTGACCCGACTGAAGTTGAAAGAGCGATGGAAGATTCTGAAAAAATTGAGGGGCCAATTTATTTTAGACTTGGGAAGAAAGGAGAGCCGAGACTTTATTCGGAGGATATTAATTTCGAAATCGGTAAAGGGACAGTTCTCCGTAATGGTAATAAGGTTGCTTTGATGAGTACAGGAAATATGTTGGAAACAGTTTGCGCCGTTGCTGATGACTTAGAAAAAGCCGGAATTTCTACAAAACTAATTAGCATGCATACGGTAAAGCCAGTAGACAAAGAATTAATTATGGATACATTTAACAAAGTAGATTATATATTCACAATTGAAGAGCATCACCTACTCGGCGGTTTGGGAAGCGCTGTTGCAGAACTAATCTCAGAAAATCTTTTAAATAGGAAAACGGTATTTAAGCAAATGGGGGTTGATGATGTTTTCTGCAGAGAGATAGGTGATCAGAATTATATGAGAGGATTATTTGGCCTATCGAGAGAACAAATTTTTTCAGAAATCATGAGAACAATAAAAAATGGATCATAAAAAGTCAGAGGTATCTATCGCGATCCCAATATATAATGAGGAGAATTGTATACGAGAAACGGTTAATGAGTTAGTTAGAGTATTTGAAGAGAAGAAAGTTAATTATCAGATAGTTCTTGTAAACCATGGCTCTTGGGATAAAACCAAAGAAATTATTATACAAATGGGAAAAGAAAATAAGAAACTGAAAATAATAAACTTAGAAAATAATTTAGGTTACGGCGGCGGAATAATGCATGGATTGGATAATTCTGATGGAATGTATATTGGTTGGACTTGCGCTGATGGAGAGGTTTCTGCTGAAGACACATATATTATATACGAGAAAATAAAAGGGGGAAATTTTGACGTCGTAAAAGCAAAAAGGGAGAATAGGCAGGATGGAGACTTTAGAAAGCTGACCTCTCTTGTTTTTAACGTTGTTGCAAAACTAAGGTTTAACCTTCACTTGAAAGATATTAATGGGTATCCTCTTTTTATGAAACGAGAAATATATCCTCTTGTAAAAGCTGAGGAAACTGCACATCTATTTAATCTGGATTTGATAAAGAAAATTAAAGAAAAAAATTATAGCATTTTTGAGGTTCCGGTCATACATAGAAAAAGAAAAGCTGGGAAAAGTTTTATGAAAATTTCCAGAATATTTGAGATGGCTTTTAGTCTGTTTAGGTATTGTTTAGGGCTATAACTTATTAAGTTGAAGATATATCTTGCATTAACATAAATCTTAAATAGCTTCATAGTTAATTATCGGAATGAATGAATCAGAGGAGAGACTCAGAAAAGAAATTTCGGAAAGGGTGTCAGAGATATATCAAATAAGAAAGTCAGAAGAAAAATTTGTTCCTGGAATAAGTAAGGTCCATTATGCGGGCAGAGTATTTAACGATATGGAAATAAAAGCTTTAGTTGATAGTTCTATTGATTTTTGGTTGACTCTCGGACCAAAGTGTATTGAGTTTGAAAAAGAATTTGCAAAGGTTCTTAGAGTTGATAAAGCAATTGTCTGCAACTCGGGAAGCTCGGCTAATCTTCTTGCAATAAGCGCTCTGAAGACAAAGTATATTGATAATCCTTTAACCGACGGTGATGAGGTAATAACTGTTGCGTCAGCTTTCCCAACGACCGTTGCCCCAATTATTCAAAATAATTTAATTCCTGTTTTTGTTGATGTTGAACTTGGAACCTATAATATAGATGTCTCAAAGATTGAGAGAGCAATATCTGAAAGGACGCGAGCAATATTTTTCGCGCATGCTTTAGGGAATCCTGCCGATATGAAGCAGATAATGGAAATTGCGAAGAAATATAATCTCTATGTCATAGAAGATACTTGTGATGCTTTGGATTCAAAATACGATGGAAAAATGCTTGGCAGTTTTGGAGATATTTCTACGTTTAGTTTTTATGCGGCCCATCATATAACTATGGGCGAGGGTGGAGCATTAGCTACAAGCAATATGAAGATAGCAAGAGCTATTTTATCTTTGAGAGATTGGGGAAGAGATTGCTTTTGCCAAACTGGAGAGAGAAATACAAATGGGGCTTGTGGA